>Ga0163162_10002562_pt1 | contig 17202 bp, 17 predicted proteins | sample S55metaG_FD_115310 | JGI IMG/M metagenome (GOLD analysis project Ga0163162, IMG submission 115310) | Switchgrass rhizosphere microbial communities from Kellogg Biological Station, Michigan, USA - S5-5 metaG | ecosystem: Host-associated > Plants > Roots > Rhizosphere > Soil | place: USA...
GCAGGCAGGCGCGCGCCCGGGTGCCCCGCGAAGTGACGCACGAACACGCTTTCCCCCGAAGCAATCCCGCGTGCTAGATTTGATCCACGCCACCGCCGACGGAGCTTCGCATGGATACGCGTTCCATACTGGGCATGATGCACGCTGAGGAAGCCTTGCTGGTCTCGATCGTGCGGTCGTTGCCGCCGGAGGTGAGGGCCAGGGTCGTCAACGACTTCCACGAACAGGCCGACATCGCGGAGACGTCGCATCTTGCGACCAGCGACCGCGAAACGAACGACGCCTTCAAGGCTCACGTCAGAAGGCTGTCGATCGTGCTGGCGTCGCTTTCCTAGCGGACCTTGCGCTCGTCAGGGAGCGCTTGCGTGAGTGCTCTGCGACTGTCCCGTGCAGAGCCAGTGAACATCGACGTCGAGCGTCGCCGCCAGGCGATTGAACGCGCGCAGCGGCGGCACCGTAATTCCGCGCCGCCAGAACTGCACGTCGGCTTCGCTCACGTCGAGCATGTTGGCGGCTTTGGCGGAACTGACGCCGGCGCGCTGAAGGGTTCGGTCGAGCCGCGCGGCCATGGCGCGGCGAAGGGCGTTGTCCTCGTGACTGCGTTCGAGGTGTCCGATGGTTTGGGAATGTCGCCCCATGTGCTGATTTCTCTCGATTTATATTTGATTCGGTTCAAACGCTGACGCTCTGCGGCGCCAGTTAATCCTACGCATCGACAATGACTACGCCGTGACACGCAAAAATCATACTAATAACCAAAACGTGCATTGACGGTGCTCGTTTGAGGAGCATGATTTTTCTATGTCGCGGTGCAGTATGTCAAGTAGGGAAACAATCCATTCAGATGCCAATTAACCTAGCGTTTACGAGCATTAGTGCGCTGGAATTGCGATATACGGCAGGCGTTGGCGATTCGTCCGGACAAATGGCGCTATTGCGAAGGACAATCGGCGCTGGATCAAGGTAAACCCCGTAAACAAACGAACCATCGTATTTTTATAAATCTGTTTGATTGCGAACCGGCGGTTTAATATTCCCTCATACCAATCTGCACGCATTACCGTCAAGCGGGGAAAACGCAATTGACACGATTTTGCCAAAGCCTAAAATCAAATATTCGCTGCGTCGCACAAAACAAATGCCATTTACTTACCCATGGAGTTTTCAGTGATGAGCAGTCTTGATCCGGAACAGTTGTCTGCATCACAGAAGGCGGGCTTCGATACGATTTTCGGTATCGCAGCCAGGACGTTTGAGGGATTCGAAAAACTCGTCGCATTGAATGCCCAGACGGTAAGGACGACGATCGCGGAAAATCAGGAACTGGCGGGCAAGGTGGTGCTCGCCCGCGACCCGCAGGAATTTTTCGCGCTTCAGACGGGCCACATGCAGGCGAGCGCGGAGCGTATGCAAGCGTACTGGCGCGACGTCTACGAAATCATGACCGGCGCGCAGGGCGTGCTCGCATCGGTTGCGGAAGCGCAGTTCCGCAAGTCGCAACAGGACGCGCAAAGCTACGTTGACAGTCTCGCCAGGAATGCGCCCGCAGGCAGCGAGGCGGTCGTGAGCGCCTGGAAATCCGCGATCGGGGCAGCGGCCGAATCGGCGAATTCCGCGTACGAGGCGGCGAAGAAAGCGGCGAAACAGGTCGTCGAGGTGGCGGAAAGCAATGCCAGCGCTGCGTCCAAGGGTGTTGCCCAGCAATTGTCGGCTGTGGGGAAAGCGGCGAGCTCGTCGAAGAAGTAACGCCGGCAGCGGCGAGCAGCTTCAACGGCTGGAAGCGGGCATTCGCCCGCTTTTTCTTTTTGCACTTCGCTGCAACGCCGAACACGGTCACGTGCTCAGCACATGCAAGGCGAGCCGATGCGAATGGCCGATCCATAGCGCAGAATCGCGATGATCGCGCAACGCGTCGCCGGTGTTGGGATGCACGAAAACGTCGAGCGCACCGTGATTGAGCGCGAGCCATTCCACGATCTGCGTGAAATGCGGCCGCTCGAAGGCGAGCTGATACGACCAGAGCGGATGCGGACCGACGGGCCGCTCGTGAAAACGGCCCACTTGCAGGATGTCGCCGAAACGGGACGCGATTTCTTCCCGCAGCTGCCACGCTTCGTCGCGCGTCGCGGCATCGAAATAGACGTGGGCATGCCAGCTCGTGATGGCTGCTGCATCAATAGGGGTCATCGTCGATCCTGTCGGTTGATTCGCACGCCGGGGTGGCCCTGGCGCGCGCTACACACGATATTAAACACGTCGACGGCCGAGAGCGCTCAGCCCGTCTGCACCGGCGCATGATCGAGCCGCCACGCGACGAGCGCGCCGGGTCCCATGCGCGCGTCGATGGTTCGGCGCGTCATGCGCATGCCGATACCGGATGCGAAGCGCGCGATCAGGAACGCATCGGCGTGCGTGGTCAGTCCGCCCAGGGCGCTGCGCCCCGAACCGGCGGCGGGCAGCAAGGTCCGGAACCACAGCGCGCCGATGTCGTCGTTCAACGGGACGATGCACGCGCCCGCCATGCGCGCGCGAAGCGCGAACGCGCGGCTGTCGGCGCGGCGTTCGTCGAAGACGATCGTGAGCGATGTCGTGAGGGGCTGGCCGGTCTCCCGGGCGGCGATGGCTCGCGCAGGCCTCAGCACCCACGAACCCGCCGCCGCGAGCGATGCCGCGGCCAGGAAGTCTCGCCGCCTCGTGTTCATCGCCCGCCCTCCCCGCTGCGCTGCGGCCAGATCCCCTGCTTTCCCGGCGACAGAATGCCGTTCGGATCGAGTGCCTGCTTGATCGCGCCGGTGAGACGCATCAGCGCGTGATCGTTGAAGTCGTATTGCGAAGCAGCGAGGTCCATGAACGCGAGATGCGTGCGGTACTGGCCGTAGCCGGCCGCCCCCGCGTCTTCAATCAGCGCCTTCACCAGATCGCCCGCGCCGCGCGATTGCGCCGGGTCGTCGCGATCGAAAATGGCCGCGAACACGTGGTGCATGTACCGCTGACTCGCCGTAAAGCCGCCGTAGTAGTCGAAGCCGAATTGCGCGGCACGCTCGCGCACCATGCGGTATTGCCTGACCGCATCACGTCCGGTCGTCGGACAGACCGGCGAGAAATCGACATGCGCGCCGGACCCGCCGCGCCAGTTGAGCAGGTTGAATGCGTCGAGCCCCGGAATGCCGACCTGGCTGCGGTCGCCGCCGCCCGTCGGTTCGACGCTCGCATCGCGGTAGGGAAAATCGAACAGTTGCGCATCGTTGATCATCGCGAAACGCTTGTGAATGATGTCGCGGCGCGCGGTCACGAGCGCCTGCGGTCCATACAGGCAGAAGCGCAGGTTCCAGCGGCCGATGCCCATCTTGCGCGCCATCGCATCGATGGCCGCATCGGGCATTGCGCCCGCGCCGTCATACCACTGGCTTCGCGTCGATACTCCCGCTGCCCAGCGCACCGCGCTTTCGATCACCGCGTTGCTCTGTATCGTGTCGTCGAGCTTGAGCGGGCGCAGCGTTTCGACGATGCGTTCGAGATCCGCGTCGTGCCTGAACGCGTAACGGCACACCATGTAGCCCTCGGGCTCGGGCATCAGCCAGATGCCGAGTTTCGTGACGACGCCGAAGTTCGACTGCATGAACATCGCATCGTAGGACGGCCCGAAGCCCGGCCTGAACACCTGCCACTCGCGGCTGCCGGACATGGCGCCCATGCCGGTGCGCACGACATCGCCGTTCGCCAGCACCACTTCCATGCCGCATTGCATCGATGCATGGTCGCCGTAAGGCGTCGTGCCGTAGCCCCGCTCGAGCGTATTGCCCACCACGCTGCCCCACCCCGCCGCGGGCGGATCGAGCCAGACCTTGCTGCCGCGCGCCTTCAGTGCGCGATACAGGTCGTAGTAGCTCACGCCGGGTTCGACGAGCGCGAAGCCGAGGGTGTCGTCGATCTCGAGGATGCGGTTCATGCGCTGCAGGTCGAGCACGACGCTGCCCGCGAGGCGCGGCGACGCGCCGCCGTAGGCGAAGTTGCGCCCGGTCGATACGGTCCACAGCGGCACGCGATACCGGTTCGCGACACCCAGGACCGCGCGGATCTGCTCGACGCCCGACGGCATCACGGCAGCCGACGCCCGATACGCGCCGGCATCGCCGGGAGCGAACGGGTCCAGGTAGGCTTGCGTGGCGACGTCGCCGGCGAGTACCGCCTCGCGGCCCACGATCGCCGTGAACTCGGCGAGCGCAAGCCGGAAGTCACCTTCGGAAACGCCCGGCGGAAGCGGCGGACCGTTCACCGTCCGCTGACCCGCGACGCGTCCATCGAGCGCGGCGCGGTCAATAGCCTCCGCTGCTGCCGCTGCTGGAGCCAGTAGACGAGCCCGAGCCGCCCGTGCCGTCGGTCTGGCATCCGGCGAGCGCGACGGCGAGCGTGGCGACCACGATCGATACGATTCTCATGAGTTTCATTCGTTTCTCCATGGGTTCGGGACGAGCGCAGACGCGAAGGCGTCGTGCGCACCCATGGTCTAAACGACTTGGCGCGACGGATTATTCCATCGCTCGCGACTTCCTTGCCGTACTCCTTGTCGTGTCGCGCAATACAGAAAGGCGCACATCGTCCGAGCGCCCGGGAAACACTTTCATATCGGCTTAACGAGCCTTTCGATTGTGGATGAGACTGATGGCGAAATCGTCAGCAGTCCGTCATCCAGGCGACATAGAGCGCGGGATCATCGACTCCGTTCATCCGGTGCAGCACGCCTTCAGACGCACCGCCGCGCTCGCCCGAGTGTGCGAGCAGAATGGCGGCGCTCGCGCAAAGAAGCCGCGCCCGGCGAACGACCGCATGCACCCGATCGCCGTCGATGCGCCGGCTCGCGTCGCAGATCACGAGCAGAACGAGCCGGCCGCCGCTGCGCAGCAGCATCGACGCATGCGCGAAATCGCACGCCACGTCGCGCAGCACGATTTCGAAGCCGGCGAAGCGCGCTTCGCTTTCGATCACCCTGCGCGCCTTCGCCGGAAACACCGCAGCATCGCACCAGCGATCCTCGAACGACTGCGGACGAGCATCGACGGGAAACGAAAGACCCGTGTCGCCCATCAGGCGGCTGCGCTGTCCGACCGTCCTGCCGTCATCAACGAAGCCGCCCGCATGCGCATCCGCAGCGTCACCGTCACGCCGAATCCAGTCGAGCCTCATGTCTCCCCCTTTCGACGAGCAAGCCCCGAGCGTTCAAAGATCGAGCACCAGCTCCCTCGTGGTCGCGCGCGACACGCATGTCGTGAGGCACGTGCTCTTCTCGTCGTCGCCGAGAATGCAGTCGTTGTGCTCAACTTCGCCCGACAGATAACGGACCTTGCACGTGCCGCAGAGTCCAGCCCGGCACGACGTTTCGATCGCGACGCCCGCATCCTCCAGCGCATCGGCGATGCTCTGGTCCTTCGACACCTCGATCACCTGCCCCGTGCTCGCAATCTTCACGCTGAAGCTGTCGACCGCATCGTTGGCCGCGGGGGATGACCCGGCGCGCTCGGGCGCCTTGAAGTGCTCGAAGTGCACGGTGCCCGCGGGCCAGTGCCCGGTCGCCTCGGCGCATGCGTTCATGAAGCCGCCGGGTCCGCAGTAGTACACGTGCTTGCCTTGCGCGGGTTCGCTCAGCAATTCGACGATGTTCAGGCCCGCGGCCGGATTGCCGCCGTCGAAGTGGAAATGCAGGCGGCCGTTTGCACGCATCGGTTCGAGTTCCGCGCCGAAGGCCGTGCAGCTCGCATCCTTCGCGCAGTAGTGCATTTCGTAGTCGACGCCCGCCTGCTCGAGCCGGTGCGCCATCGACTTGAGCGGCGTCACGCCGATGCCGCCCGCAAGCAGGATCACCTTGCGCGCGTCGCCGACGAGATGGAAGTTGTTGCGCGGCCGGCTGACCCGCACGAGGTCCTGCACGCGCAGCCGCTCGTGCAATGCCTTCGAGCCGCCGCGGCCGCGCTCGTCGCGAAGCACGGCGATCACGTAGCGCTTCTGCTCGTCCGGTGAATTGGAAAGCGAATACTGGCGAACGAGGCCGTCGCCGAGATGAATGTCGATATGGGCGCCCGGCGTGAACGGCGGAAGGTCCGCGCCGGCGGGGTCCACCAGTTCGTACGAGTTGATGCCCCTGCCTTCGAAGCGGATCTGCCTGACGAGCAGCTGGAGCGTCTCGTCGCGGGCGGCCGGTGTCTGTTGAGTTGCCATTTTGCTGGTCCTGACTCGTGATGCCTGGTTTGCGCGACCCGGTTCGGCGCCGCGGGCGCACCCGCGGTGCCGAACGTCAGGCCTTCATCGATTGCTCGAGCGTCTCGAACTTCTCACGCACGAAAGCGGCGCGCTGCGCTCCCTTGTACTGCTCGCTTTCCGTGAGGATCGCGACGATCTGCTTCGTCACCTTGCGGCGCCGCGCCACTTCCTCCTCGACCGTCGCGCCTTCGGGAATGTCGAACACGTTGCCCGAACAGTAGCTGTTGGGCGCGCCCGCGTTCTCGCGGAACCAATCGGCGAAGCTGCGCGCCGACGCCGCCGGATTCGTGCCGCGCACCGCATCGCGCAGCATCTTGCGGAACTGGAACAGGCCGGCGTCGAACTTCGTCGGATTTTCGAGCGCATGCACGGCGATCGGGCGCTGGCTGATGATGGCTTCGTAATCGCCGGGGGCGTACTGCGCCGCCTTGTAGTTCTCGCGCTCGCGATGGTTCGGCGGAATCGGCGGCAGGTCCTCGATCTTGTAGTTGCCGAAGCGCTCCGGGCGCCGCATCGCGACCTGCCCTTCCAGAAAGTCGATCGACTCGTAGCCGACCAGTTCCTTCTTGCCCACGCCGCGCGTATCGATGCCGGGGCCCATCACGCGCCAGCCGATCATCTTGCTGTTCTCGTCGTCGACGGGGACGGTCCAGCGCACGATGTGAAAGCGGCTGAAGAGCTTCTTCTTCGAGCCGTCTTCCGATGTGTACGCATGCAGGCTCAGGTTCGGCAGCACCTGATGCTGGACGCGCACGAAGAGGCGGTCGCCGTCCACGCGCCGCGCCCCCGCGCACGCAAGGCTGCGGCCCTGCTGGACGGGCACGAAATGCATGTCGGGTGCGACTTCCATCGATGCCGCTCCGACTTCATCGAAGGTCGTGCCCTGGTAGTGCCCGTTCACGACGTTCTTGCCGGCGTGCAGCGCGGTCGGGTGATAGTTGTCCGCGGCGTTGTCCTGCACCTGCAGCCAGTTGCAGTGCTGGAAGTTGCTGTACGGGACGAGTTCGTCGCCGGGCAGCACGGTGTAGTCGCCTTCCCATTCGGGGAACGGCGGCTCCTCCTCGGGCGGCCCCATGTAGGCGAACACGAGCCCGTTGCGCTCGACCGCCTTGTAGGCGCCCTGCTGGATCGAGCACGCGTATTTCTCGGCCTCCTTCTCCTCGCCCTTCGGAAACGGCACGTGCAGGCAGGAGCCGTCCACGTCGAAGACCATCCCGTGATAGCAGCACTTGATGCCGCGCTCCTGAATCGCGCCATATTCGAGCGACGCGCCGCGATGCACGCAGTGCGCATGCAGCACGCCGATGCGCCCGCTGCCGTCGCGAAACGCCACCAGCTCCTCGCCAAGAATTTTCAGGAAGCGCGGCGTATCGGTCAGCTCGATCGACATGCACACCGGATGCCAGAACGCGCGCATGTATTCGCCCATCGGCGTGCCGGGGCCGGTCTCGGTGAGTTCCGGGTCGTGTCCCGGCACCTTGCTCGTGTAGTAGCCGCCGTAGGGAATCAGCTTCTTCGACACGACGTTGCCGCCGCTGCTCTTCTGTCCTTCCAGCTTGTCTGACTTGATGCTCATGGGAGTCCTGTTGTGGGTTGGTCGGGGGTGTTGATGACGCGTGGTACGCGAGGTCCGAATCTCTGGCTTCACGATTCAGAACTCCGTACTCTGTATCCAAAGATTAGGCGCGAAGCCGGGCGATGTCTCTATGGGTAAACGCGAAGTCGCGCATGATTTTTCGTCGTCGCCTTGACGGATCGCCGGCATTGACCGCACGATCGCCGGGTTGTAACCTTCATGTATTCTGTATCCAGAAGGAACATTCATCATGGCCGGCAAACTGCTCAAGCTGCGGGCGCGCACGGATTACGTCGACGAGGTTTACAAGGTGCTGCTCGACGCCATCAGCGAAGGGTCGCTCGCGCCCGGAACCCGCATCACGCAGGAGGAGATCGCCGAGCAGCTGGAGGTATCGCGCTCGCCGGTGCTTCAGGCGCTGCGCCTTCTGAAGAAGGACGGCCTCGTGCAGGACGCCCCCGGCCGCGGCCTCCTCGTCACGCCGCTCGATGCAGCGTGGATCAGCAACCTTTACGAGATTCGCGGCGCGCTCGACTCGCTCGCCGCGCGCCTTGCCGCCGAGCGCGGCGCGAAGCTCGACAAGTCGCTGATCGCGAACGGCCGGCGTGCGTCGAAGGGCGAAGACGTGAAGGCGATGATCGATGCGGACATGGCATTCCATTCCGCGATCTATGCCGCGTCCGGCAATCCGTTGATCACGGAGACGGCGCATCTGCACTGGGTGCATCTGCGCCGCGTGATGGGCGCCGTCCTGCAGGTTTCCGGCCAGCGCAAATGGATCTGGGACGAGCATGCGGCCATTGCCGCCGCCATCGCCGAGGGCGACAGCAAGCTCGCGATGGAACTGACCGACCAGCACACGAGCCGCGCGCGGCAGAACCTCGTCGAGCGGCTCGGGGAAGTGCTCAACGAGGCACCCGGCGCGCATGAGCGCTGAACACGGTCCAGACGCCAACGGCCCCGCATGCGCGGGGCCGTTGGCGTCGGCGCATGCGCGCGTCACCCCTGCCTGCGCCGGCTGTTCACAAGCGCAGCGGGCACCGTGAAGACGAGCGCGCTGCCTATCACGAGGCTCACCGCCAGCCCGAGCACGCCGTTACCGGTCGATCCCGTGCCGGTCTGGATCAGGCCGATCACGTACGGGCTCACCACGCCCGAGATGCTGCCGACCGAGTTCGCCAGCGCGAGCCCCGCTGCCGCCGCCGCGCCGCCCAGAATCGCGGGAGGCAGCACCCAGAACTGCGAGATCGTCGTCATCACGCCCATCGTGCCGATGGTGAGCGCGATCATCGCGATGGGCGTCGAGTGCGCATAGGCGACGCTCAGGCACAAGCCGGCCGCACCGACGAGTCCCGGCAGCGCCAGATGCCAGCGACGCTCGCCGCGCGCATCCGAACTCTGGCTCACGAGCAGCATCGATACGGCAGCGGCCGCATACGGAATCGCGGAAAGCAGGCCGATGTCGAGCGGATCGGCCACGCCGCTCGCCTTCACGAGTGTGGGCAGCCAGAAGCTCACGCCGTACAGGCCCATCGTGAAGAAGAAGTAGATCACGCTCAGCAGCAGCACCTTCGGGTGCATCAGCCCGTCCTTCACGGAATGCAGCGCATGCGCGGACGCTTCCTCCTTCAGGTTGGCCTCGAGCAGCGCCTTCTGCGATTCCGAGAGCCATTTCGCATCGGCGACCTTGTCGTTCAGGAAGAAGAACGCGACGAAGCCGAGGATGGCCGTCGGGATGCCTTCCAGCAGGAAGAGCCACTGCCAGCCGGCGATGCCGTGCGCGCCGTTCATGTGATTCATGATCCAGCCGGACAGCGGTCCGCCGATCACGCCCGACATCGGAATGCCCGTCATGAAGAGCGCCGTGACCTTGCTGCGGCGCGAGGCCGGAAACCAGTACGTGAGATAGAGCAGGATCGCCGGAATGAAGCCCGCTTCGGCCACGCCGAGCATGAACCGCATGATGTAGAAGCTCGCGGGCGTCGTCACGAACATCATCGCCGCCGAAATGAGCCCCCACGTGATCATGATTCGCGCGATCCAGCGCCGCGCGCCGACGCGCAGCAGGATCAGGTTGCTCGGCACCTCGAAGAGCAGATAGCCGACGAAGAACACGCCGGCGCCGGCGCCATACACGGCGTCGCTGAAATGCAGGTCCTGAAGCATCTGCAGCTTCGCGAAGCTCACGTTGATGCGGTCGAGATACGCGCACAGGTAGCACAGGAACAGAAACGGCAGGAGACGCCACGTCACCTTCGCATAGGTGGACGTTTCGTCGCCTTCGTAGTACGCAACCGGACTGGGGGAACTCATGTTGTGTGTCTCCTGATGTTCTGGTGGCGGTGGAACGCGCCGGCGCTGTGCATGGGCGCTCTGTGCGCGTGTCCACGGGTACGGGGTCTCGGGGGCTCGACGATCCGGGCCCGCGCGGCAAGGCGAAGATCAGTCGATCATGTCCGGCTGCGTCGCGACGAGTTCGTCCCAGATGGTCTGGAAGTGCAGCCAGCCGATGTACTCGCTGCCCACGTGCTCGCGGCTGTAGCGCGCGCGCTCGGGCGTCACGAGCTTCGGCGCGATGCCGGTGGCGTCGACCATCAGTTGCTGCTGGCAGCACCGCTCGAGCGCGATGAACCAGAACGCCGCGGATTCGATGCTGTGCCGGCTCGCCGTCAGAAGGCCGTGGTTCTGGTGAATGGCGGCCTTCACGCCCTTGAACGCGTGCGCCACCTTGTGGCCCGCCTTCACTTCCACCGCGACCTGGCCCGCCTCGTCGCCAATCACGACGTGGTCCTCGAAGAACGCGGCCGCGTCCTGCGTAATCGGTTCGAGCTTCTTGCCAAGCGATGCGAACGCGGTCCCATAAACCGTATGGGCGTGGCACATCGCGACGATGTCCTGATGCATCTCGTGAACCGCCGCGTGCAGCACGAAGCCCGCGCGGTTGATCGCGTGACGTCCTTCGACGACATTGCCCTGATGGTCCGCGCAGATCAGGTTCGACACCTTGACCTGCGAGAAGTGGATCGCCATCGGATTGGTCCAGTAGAGGCCGGGGTTCTCCGGATCGCGCACCGTCAGGTGGCCCGCGAAGCCGTAGTCGAAGCCCTGCTGCGCGAAGGCCCGGCACGCGCCGACGAGCCGCTCCTTCAGGTGCTGGCGATGCGCCGCCGGATTCGAGAACACGGGAAGCTCGGGAAAGATCAGGCCTTTCTGCTCGGGCTGATAAATCGATACCTTGCCGTCCTTCACGAGCGCCTGCGGCCCTGCGTCCATCACTGCTGCCATGGTTTGACTCCTTGTTGTGAGCGTTGAAAGGTGAGAGAGGTAAGACATGAGCAATTCGACGGGTCCCATGGTCGCGGCCGCGCGCCCGATTGACAAACGATGGCTGTTCATAGAAAGATGAACTCCATTCATGCATTGCGGCGACACATGAGACGCATCCCCAACTTCGTCCTTCTGCGCGCGTTCGAAGCGGCCGCGCGGCTCGAAAGCTTCACGCTCGCGGCGGAGGAACTGCATCTGACGCAGTCGGCCATCAGCCATCAGGTGAAGGAACTGGAGCAGTATTTCGGCAGGCCGCTCTTTCACAGGCGCAACCGCCGGGTCGAAACGACGTCCGAGGGGCGGCGTCTCTTCGAAAGCCTGGGCCGCGTGTTCGACGTGATCGAGGCCGCGTGCAGCGAAGTCGCGCTCGCGCCGCATGCGCAGGTGCTCGCCGTGCATTGCGCGCCGAGCTTCGCCGTGAAGTGGCTCGGTCCGCGCCTGCCGGAATTCATGCAGGCGCATCCGGACATCACGATCCGCCTGTCCTCCGGTGCCGAGCCGATCGACCTCACGCGCATGCACGAAGTCGACGTGGCGATCTCGTACGGCATCGTCAACGAGCGCCCGGGCATCGTGACGCAGGCGCTCGGCGCCGAACGCATCATCGCGCTGTGCGCGCCGTCGCTCGTACGCGAGGGCGTCCCCGTGGCCGAGCAGATCGGCAACCTCACGCTGATCGATTCGCAACTGAGCCGCGTGACGTGGTCGGACTGGTTCGCGCTGAACGGGCTCACGCTGCCGGTGCGCGCGCGGCCCTCGTTCGACCGCGCCGCGCTCGCGATCTCGGCGGCGGTGGACGGCATGGGCGTCGCGCTCGAAACCATCCGCCTCGCCGAGCGCGAACTGGCCCGCGGAGAGCTGATCGAGCTTGGGGCGGGCGTGTTCAAGCCGCTCGCGCGCGAAACGCACTTTCTGTCGTATCGTGTGAACGAGCGCAACACCGACAAGGTGAAGTGCTTCTGCGACTGGCTGTGGGCCCGCACGGACCCGGCGTCCGAATCTGGCGCCGAGCCTCGCGCCAGGCCTGACAAGCAGCCTTCACCCTGAGATCAGGGCAACACCACTTCCGGGCGGCAACGAACATGGATGTGAACTTCTCCGGGCGCCTCGCCCGGCTCGGTCTTCAATTGCCTGCGCCGATCCGGCCGCTCGGCTCGTACCGGACGGTTTCGGTATCGGGAAACCAGGCGTATGTCGCGGGTCTCGGGCCATTCGAGAACGGCAGGCCGCTGACGGGCATCGTCGGCGACGACGTGTCGCTCGAGCGCGCGCAGCATGCCGCGCGTCTCACGATGCTGATGATCCTCGCGTGCGTCGACGAAGCGTGCGGGCTCGAACACATCGAGCGATGCAACCGGCTGACGGTGTATGTGCGCGCGGAGCCGTCGTTCACGCAGCATCCCGCGGTCGCGAACGGCGCGAGCGATCTGCTGCGCGACCTGTTCGGCGCCGAGAACCTCCCCGCCCGCAGCGCGCTCGGCGTGCATACGCTGCCGATGGGCATTCCCGTCGAAATCGACAGCATCTTCGAACTGAAGCGCTGAGCGCGCGCTGCGGCGCCGCACGTGTCGCACTGCAGCCGACTGCGCGAACCAGAGCTGTTGGCCGCCACCCACCACTCGCCACGATCGCGCGAATCTGCGCCAGCGAACATACGGGCGGGCACCGCCCGCATACCCTTTGTCCGGCGGGCGTGAGCGCACGCGCCGGAACCCAACGGCGCAGATTGGCATGATGCATGCAGTAACTCCTCCACGCCCCGGCTGAAGCCGCATCCAGGTCCGCGGCGGCTTCCGAAAGGGTCGGCACACAGACTGACTCTCCGAGCAAATCTCTGGAGGTTCCATGCGTCCTTGCCGACTGCTTCGCGTTGCCGTGCTCGCTTCCCTCGCCTTCGGTGTGAGCGGCAGCGCGTGGGCCCTGAAAGACGACAAGGCGCCGCAGGACGCCGCCGCGCACGCCCTGGTGGCCGACGCGTTCCGGGCATCGGCGAACGAACTCACGACACCGGCGCTGGAGGGCGCGCTGGAAGCCGGCCTCAGGCGTCTGCGCGACGCGACGTGGTGGGAGGCGCAAAGGAAGATCCGCCCGCAACTCGCGCAGGTGGGCGACCTCATGTTCCTCGTGACGATGTCGGACGCGAAGCCGCAGCAATCGCCCGAAGCGGCGTCGCGCGTGCAGCGTCTGCGCGACGCGATGCGCGTTCACGCGGCCCAGAAGCCTGCTGGCTGGAGCCGCCTCGTCGCGCAAGTGCGCAGCGAGCGCGCAAAGGAAGGCGACACTTCCGCGCTGCTGCTCGCCAACGCGCTGATCAACGAAGTCCGTTATCGCGATGGCACGGACGGCAGCTACTATCCGCCTTCGCGCTTCTTCGCCGAGAGCGGCGTCTGCAAGGACTTCGCAGTCGCCAAGTATCTGCTGCTGCGCGATGCGGGCTTCGATCCTTCGCGCCTGCGCCTCGTGTCGCTCGCGCCGCGCTACAACAACACCCCCGACGACTGGCACGTCATGCTCGTCGCGCAGCCGGACGCCTCCGCCGAACCGATTGCGCTCGATTCGCCGCCGCCAGCCGCGGTCAAGCGCACGCCCGAGCCGGGAACCGCGGCGAGCGCCGAAGCGCCCGACACGACCACGGCCATCGCGCCCACCGGCCCCTCCGCGCTGCTCCAGTCGATCCTGGCGGGCCGCAAGCCCGCGAGCGCGGCGCTGCGCACGCCCGCAGGGCCGGCGGTCGCCGCATTGAGCGCGTCGGGGCAGGCGGAGCGCCCGCTCGCGATGGTCTTCAACGAAGACGGGAGCGCGTCGTTCGAACGCGATGCGCCGGGCAGCGCCCGCCGCGTGGCGACGAATCGACGCGGCGGGCGCCCGGTCGCGATGGTGTCGGTGGTCGCCGGGCGCACGGGGCAGTCGTGGCGTGTCGATGTTTCCGGCGTGTTTCCCAAGTGGCGTCTGGCACCGGAGAACTCGGCCGCGCCGTCGCTCGCGGAGCCTGCGCACGGCCTGCTGCCCATCGAGGCGCTCCGCAGCACCGACAGCTGATCCGCCGCGAACCTGAAGCCTGCCTTACCCGCCGCTGCGCGGAATATTTCTCCGCCTTGCGCTGTTCTGTCCTTCTGTCGGCGTTCGGTAGCATGGCCCGGCGCTTCGCAAACGGATCGCGCCGCGACTCACTCGCCCGACGACGACGCGACGCACGCGCGTCCCGTCCATCGATTTCAGCGAAGGAGCCAGAGCATGAACGTGTCCCCCGCAGAGCGCACCGCGAAACGCCTGAAGGCGCTGCCGATGCGTCTGCATCATCACGCCTACACCACGGACAATCACGAGGAAACGCGCCAGTTCTACGAGGACGTCCTCGGCATTCCGCTTACCGCGATGTACGTGGAGCGCGAGTTCATCGACGGCGAATGGGTCGAACTGGGCCTCGCGTTCTATGAAATGGGCGACGGCAGCGCGCTCGCGTTCTTCAGCTTCGCCGACCCCGAGAAGCAGGCGGCGTGGCGCGCGACGGAGCAATCGCAGTTTGTCCACGTTGCGTTTCTCGTCGACGAAGCCACGCAGCGCGAGATCGAGGAGCGCGTGACGCGGGCGGGCGCAACGCCGTTCCAGATCGACCACGGCGCGTGCACGTCGCTCTATCTCACCGATCCCAACGGACTCATGCTGGAATTCGCCGTCGATAACCGGGATGCGATGGAGATCGCCCGGCAAATGGCCGCCACCGCGCACCGCGACCTGCGCCGCTGGATGAACGGCGACCGCACGCCGAACAACCGCTGGCGCACCGACGCCGCCGAAGCCACCAGCGCCTGAGCGAGGCTTCCGGTCTCGAAGCGGCCCGGCGAGCGGCCGAATCAGCGGGTGCTAGAATACTGTACATGCATACAGCATGCGATCCGCCCATCGATGAAGCCGCCCCGGACGGGAGCCCGCCGCGCTACGTCGTCGCGGTGCGCGCGCTGTGCGAATTCACGGCGAAGCGCGGCGACCTCGACCTGCGCTTCACGCCAACGCCCACCGCGCAGGAAGGCATGGCGGGCCATTCGACCGTGACGGCGCGGCGCGCTGCCGGCTACCTGACCGAAGTCGCGCTCGCCGGCGACTACGGCCCGCTTCGCGTGCGCGGCCGCGCCGACGGGTACGATCCCGCGGCGAACCAGCTCGAAGAGATCAAGACGCATCGCGGCCGGCTCGACGCGATGCCGGCCAATCACCGGGAACTGCACTGGGCGCAGGCCCGCATCTACGGCTGGCTGCTGTGCCGCAAGCTCGGTCTCGCGCAGGTTCGCGTGGCGCTCGTCTATTTCGACATCGCGAGCCAGAAGGAAACGGTGTTCGTCGAAACGCATTCGGCCGATACGCTGCGCGAGCATTTCGTCGTGCAATGCGAGCGGTTTATCGCCTGGGCCGCGCAGGAGCTGGAGCACCGCAGCGCGCGCGACGCGGCGCTCAGCCGCCTCGCCTTTCCGCACGCTTCGTTCAGGCCCGGCCAGCGAGACCTGGCGGCGGCCGTCTACCGGTCGGCGGTGGCGAGGCGCTGCCTGATGGCGCAGGCGCCGACGGGCATCGGCAAGACGCTCGGCACGCTCTTTCCGCTGTTGAAGGCGTGGCCCGGCCAGCAGTTCGACAAGATCTTCTTCCTGACCGCGAAAAGCGCGGGCCGCACGCTCGCGCTCGACGCCCTGACGACCCTGACCACACCGGCCACGCCCGCCGCACCGCAGCCGCCGCTGCGCGTGCTCGAACTCGTCGCGCGCGACAAGGCGTGCGAGCACCCCGGCCTCGCCTGCCACGGCGAATCGTGCCCGCTCGCCCGCGGCTTCTACGACCGCCTGAGCGCGGCGCGCGCCGCCGCACTCGCCGCCGTGCGCCTCGACAGGGAAGCATTGCGCCGCGTCGCGCTCGCGCACGAGGTCTGTCCGTATTACCTCAGCCAGGAATTGTCGCGATGGAGCGACGTGATCGTCGGCGACTACAACTATTACTTCGACTCGAGCGCGATGCTCTTCGCGCTCGCCGAGGCGAACCGCTGGCGCGTTGGCGTGCTCGTCGACGAGGCGCACAATCTCGTCGACCGCGCGCGCAGCATGTATTCCGCGACGCTCGATCAGGCCGCGTTCAACGCGATGCGCTGCATGGCGCCGGCGTTCCTGAAAAAGTCCCTGGCGCGCGTGGGCCGCTGCTGGCGGGATCTGAGCCGCGACCAGACCGCCGGCTACGCGGTGCAGCCCGCGCTGCCGGAGCGCCTCATCGCGGCGCTGGAGCAGGCGATCTCGCAGATGACCGACTACGTCGCCGAACATCCCGACGCGCTTTCGCCCGACACGCTGCGCTTCTACTTCGACGCGATGCATTTCGTGCGCATCGCGGAGCGCTTCGATACGCATTCGATCTTCGACATCACGCTAGCGGGCACGCCCGGCGCGCCCGGCGCACGCCAGCGCTCTGCCGCGCTCTGCCTGCGCAACGTGATTCCGGCACCGCATCTGAAGCCGCGCTTCGCGCGCGCCCACTCCATCGCGCTGTTTTCCGCGACGCTCACGCCCGCGCACTTCTACTCCGACACGCTCGGCCTGCCCGAGTCGAGCGTGTGTGTGGACGTGGCGTCGCCGTTCACCGCGCAGCAGCTGGAAGTGCGCGCGATCGCGGACGTTTCGACGCGCTATCGCGACCGCGAGCAGTCGATCGGCCGCGTCGTCGATCTGATCGCCGCGCAGTACGCCCGCGCGCCGGGCAACTATCTGAGCTTTTTCAGCAGCTTCGAGTACCTCGCGCAGGTGGCGGCCGCGCTCGCCGCGCGTCATCCGTCGATTCCGGTGTGGGAGCAGTCGCGCGCCATGAGCGAGCCGGACCAGCAGGCGTTTCTCGACCGCTTCGTTCCCAATGGATGCGGCATCGGCTTCGCGGTGCTGGGCGGCTCGTTCGGCGAGGCGATCGATCTGCCGGGCACGCGGCTCGTCGGCGCGTTCGTCGCGACGCTCGGGCTGCCGCAGCTCAACCCGGTCAATCAGCAGATGAGAGCGCGCATGCAGGAGGCGTTCGGC
>Ga0163162_10002563_pt1 | contig 17201 bp, 13 predicted proteins | sample S55metaG_FD_115310 | JGI IMG/M metagenome (GOLD analysis project Ga0163162, IMG submission 115310) | Switchgrass rhizosphere microbial communities from Kellogg Biological Station, Michigan, USA - S5-5 metaG | ecosystem: Host-associated > Plants > Roots > Rhizosphere > Soil | place: USA...
AATCCCATGCGGCAGGTGGGGCAAATCTTCCCGACCGTTCGAAGCGTTCATGCCTCGAACCGGCCGCCTACTCATAGACTATTGCGTTGTGGTGAAAGCCACAGAACCAAGGACATGAATGTACACTTGTGCACTGAAATTTTTATTCAAGCCCCTTTTGAGGCTCGTTCGGGTGCCTAAGACTGCCGCACTTTCGCTTTTCACGCCAGTCGCGAATGGTCGAAAAGCCCACACTACGACACCCAGCGCTGCAGAATCTGCTGCAGATCATTACGTTTGAACGGCTTCGCCAAATAATCGTTCATGCCCGCCGACAGACAGGTTTCGCGGTCACCCTGCAAGGCGTTGGCCGTCAGGGCGATGATCGGCACTTTGCTGCGGCCCGGCAGAAGACGGATCTGCCGGGTCGCTTCGTAGCCATCGATGATCGGCAAGCGGCAATCCATCAGAATCACTTCGAAGTCGCTGCCCTCGGCGCTGCGCACGGCTTGTGCGCCATCGATGGCAACACTGACAGTAAAGCCCAGACTGCGCAGCATCGCTTCAATCACGGTCTGATTCACCGGGTTGTCTTCGACCAGCAAGACATTGCGCCCTTCGCCCTGGCCCTTGCCATTCAGCGCACGCGGCGCGGCCAATGGCGGCAGCGCCTGTTTATAGAGCGCCAGCGGAATTTCCAGGGTGAATACCGAGCCGCGACCTTCCTCGCTCTGCGCGCGCAAGGTACCGCCCATGCGTTCGGCCAGTGTACGGGCGATCGGCAAACCGAGACCGGTGCCGCCGTAACGCCTCGAAATCGAGCTGTCGGCCTGCTGGAAGGCGTTGAACATCAGCTCCAGGCTTTCTGACGAAATACCGATGCCGCTGTCGCGCACCGAGCAGGTGAACCACAACAATTCGTGATCCAGCGACTGCCACTGCGCCTCGATGCTGACGCGACCCTGCTCGGTAAACTTCAGCGCATTGCCGACGAGGTTGACCAGAATCTGCCGGATCCGCGTCGGATCGCCCTGCACCTGCAAACCGCGCATGTCGTCCGGGATGCGCAGATTCAGCGCCAGGCCGCGTTGTACCGCGCTGTGCTGGAACGACTGGGCGCAGGCGCCAATCAGTTCAGCGAGGTTGAACGGGATGTTCTCCAGTTCCAGCTCGGAGCGTTCGATACGCGAGAAGTCGAGAATATCGTTAATGACTTTCAGCAGGTGTTCGGTGGACTCCGAGGCGAGGGCGGCGTATTCGACCTGCTCCTCGGTCATCTCGGTGGTTTCCAGCAATTGCAGCATGCCCAGCACGCCGTTCATGGGCGTGCGCAGTTCATGGCTCATCATCGCCAGAAAGTCGGACTTGGCGTTGTTGGCCTTTTCCGCCTCCTCGCGGGTCTGGATTAGTTGGGCCATGGCTTGATGTTGCTCACGGCTGGCTTGTTCCAGCGCCTGGGCGAGGTTGTTGATATGCTGCGACAGCGCGCCGAGTTCGGTGTCATCGACAATCGGCAGCGGCGTGTTGTAGTCGCCGTCCTGAATGGCCTTCACCGCGTCACCGATATCGCGGATCGGCTGCGACAAGCTGCCGGCCAGACGCCGCGCCAACACAAACGTGAAGAGCAGGGCGAACAGCGCAAGAATCCCGGCCTTGAACAGGATCTCCTGCTGGCGCTGGCTGAAGGCATCGTTGGACAGACCGACGATCACCCGGCCCAGATAATCTTCGCTGGCCCCGCCATTGCTGACCTTGCCGTCCTGGAAGAAATCATTGTGCAGGGCGATGCGTTGCAGGCGCACCGGTGCCTGGAACACCTCGACCTGATGCGGCTGACCGTGCGCGGCGGCGGGTTGTTCGACATAGACCAGAATCCGGTTGGCGCTGTCCTGCACTTCAAGAAAACGCACATTGGGCGTGGCCAGTGTGGCCTTGAGCAGGCTTTCCAGCACTTCGTTATTGCCGGAAATCACCCCGTATTCGGTGGCGGGCGCCAGTTGGTTGGCGATCAGTTGGCCGGTGTGGTTCAGCTCCTGACGCAAATCCTGAATGCGCACGAAGGTGAAGAAACTGATCAACAGCAGGGTCAGCAACAACGCCGGACCCAGGCTGATCAGCTGGGTGCGGGTATTGATGTCCCAACGGCGACGGAAACTCATGGGCGGTGTTCTCCTTCAGCCAGTGCGCTGGCAACAGATGCGTCATTCAGCGGTTCGATACCGAGTGAACGAGCGACCTGCGCATTACTTGAGACTTTAAAACGTGCGGGGTAGAGCGTCCGCGGCCAACTGGCCGGCGGTTGGTCGAGCAATTGATCGAGCATCGCCAGCCAGTCGTTCTGATCGCTGTACGTGCTGGCAAGGCTGCCGGCGCGAACGAAGGCGACATTGGGGCCGACCAGCGCAACCTGCCGTGAGTAGCTGCTGAGCAGCAGGTTTTTCGCGGTTTTCGGGTTGTACAGATCGGGGTCGTCGAGCCCCAGCAATACATCGCTGTTTTTCAGTACAGCTTGCAGGGGACGGCTGTCGTGGGTGTTGTCCCAGCGTTGGCTGACGACTTGCAGGTTCAGCTGTCCGGCGGCGAGATTCAGTTCCTTGAGGAGGAATTCGCTGTGCTCATCGAACAACACGCCGATCCGCAGGGCCTGGGGCAAAATGCGCCGGATCAATTGCAACTGGCGGCTCAGCGGCGGATCACTCCAGAGCAAACTCAGGTGTGCCGGTTGCGCGCTGCCCAGGCGCTGGCGAGCTTGCAGGCGACTGATGCGCAGCACCAGTGTCGCCGGCCCTTGCGGTTCTTGCAGACGCCAGTCGAAACTCGGCAGGTCGAGCAGAATCAGGCGCAGACTGGCGGGCAGTTTGCCCGGTGCCGGCAGACTGGCCAGTGGCTGGAAACGCACATTGTCGGTCGGGCGCAATTCGCTGAGTGCCTGCACGAACGCTTGCACGCCAGGACTTTCCTCGGCGCCGGTCAACAGAATATCGGCCGCCTGCACCGCCACGCCGTGCAGCCATGCAGTCAGAAACAGGCAGACCCCAGCCAGCCAGTGGCCCAGGGTTGGCAGCTTCCGTGACGGCCCGTAGCGCATCCTAGAACTCCAGCTCGGCACTGAAGTACATCACTCGGCGCTCGTCGTAATTGTTGTCGACGAAGGTGGTCGGCTCATGATCGAGACGCTGTTGCAGCACGCCGGCCAGTTGCAGTTGGGCTTTGCCCAGCGCAATGCGTTTGGCGATGCGCGTGTCGACCCGTTCGAAGCGATAGCCATTGAGCGCGTTGTCGCCGTAATAGAAGAGGGCGCTGTTCCAGCCGTGGCCCCAATCGCGCAGCCAGCCGGCCGAACCGCTGTTGCGCGAGGTGAATTGCTGATCCAGTGGGTTACTCGCCTCTGCATCGACAAAGGCGTAGGTGAAGCGCAAGCGATCGGCGAGGCTTACGCGCCAGTCGAGCTGGGTTTCCGTGCCGCGAAACCGTGAGCTGTTGGCGTTGCTGGCGATGTATTGGTTGTTGCGCAGCGGCTCACTGATCATTCCGGTGATCTCGTCGTAGAACAGCTTCACATCCAGGGCCAGGCCCAACTCGGCGAAATAACCGTTGTAGCCCAGTTCGCGTGAGCGCATGTGTTCCTGATCGAGATCGCCCGGACCGCGGGTCTTGACGAAGTAGCGCGCCGACGACTGGCCGTAGGCCGAGGGCCGCAGGTTGCTGACCTGATAGCTCCAGTTGACGTTGTTCTCGAACATGTCCGGCGAGCGGATCGCCTCCGAGTACACCGCGCGCAGGCCGTGGCGCGGGTTGATCAGGTAATTGACGGCAAATCGCGGGGTCAGCGAACTGCCAGTCAGTTGCGTGTTTTCAAACATCGCACCGCCCTGCAACAGCCAGTGTTCCGTGGCGCGCCATTCCAGTTGGCCGAACGCGCGCCAGGTGGTGTCGTCCAGCGTGCCATTGAAGTAAGTCTCGGAGTCGGCGCGGTCGTAACGATAGTTCATGCCGCTGACCAGACGCAGGCTATCGGACAGGCTGAGGGTGTCCTGCAATTCGAGGTCGTAGCGCGATTCGCGGGCGCTCTGATCGATGTCGCCGCACAGGGTCCGGCTCGCACCGTTGCGCCATTGCTCAAGCACCTGATTGGCCAGGGCGATTTCCTGTGGCGTGCCGGGCTCAGCGCCGGGGCCGGTGAAACGGGTGATGTTGCGCGCCAGACGTTCGGTGTAATTCGGGTTGAGTTGCCACAACTGCGTCAGCTCAGGGCTGAATGACACCTCGGCATCGCAGGCGCGCCAGGTTTGCTGACGATCCCAGTGTTGCGCCGAGCCTTGTATATAGAGGCTATGTTCGGGATTGATGTCGAGGTTCCAGCGCACCGATCCGGCGTAATCCTTGGCGACCACGTCGGAATTGTTCCCGGCGGCAGTAATCCCGGAGAACACCGGACGATAGGTGTAGGGCCGCTGGTTGCTGCCGTCCTTGGCGTTGACCTGCCAGTCGAGGCTCTGGTTGTCGCTGAGAGTGTGACTGACCGCGAGACTGAAGCGGTTCAAGCGGCGGCTATCACGGTAATCGGCGCCTCTGCGGTCGCTGTCGAAGCCGTCGTCTTCCTGCCCGGACAACGACAGGCGCAAGTCACCGCCATTCCAGCCGGTGCCCTGGCTGGCATAAAAGTCATTGATGCCGCGCTGGCCACGGGTGTACTTCAACCGCGTGCCGTGGCTGTCCGCCGGGTGGCGGGTGATGATGTTGACCACCGCCATCAGCGCATTGGCGCCGTAGCTGACGGTGTTCGGGCCGCGAAAGACTTCGATGCGCTCGATGTCTTCCATGGCCACCGGAATATCGCTCCAGTCCACCGTGGACAAGCCTGCGCGATACACCGAACGGCCGTCGATCAGCACTTGCATGCGCCGTGCTTCGGTGGCGTTGGTGCCGTGGTAATTGACCGCCGCCTGATTGCCGCTGATGTTGCCGACCATCATCCCCGGCACCAGTCGCAGCAGTTCGCTGATGTCGCGGGCGCCGCTGGCGTTGATCAATTCGCTGTCGATGACGGTCATGCTCCCCGGCACTTCTGCCGGCGTCTGTTTCAGGCGCGTGGCCGTCAGCACCTGCGGCAGTGCTTCGTTGTCCAGAAACAGGTCGTCCGCCAGCACTACCGGGCTGAACAGCAGCGCCAGTAAAACGGACGAACGCGGGGACGCAGAGCCAAAAGACACGACACAACCTTGATAGCGAAGAATTGGCGCGCATGTTAACCGAGGACAGCGACTTTTCCAGTCACGTTGCAGGCATTTTCCTTGGTTTTGTTGGTCTTCTTCCTACAAGTGTCGGTAATTGATGCAGGGGCTGGCCGCGCGTGGGCTGCCCCGTATAATGCCGCCATCGCCACTGGTATGGATTAACGGATTGCATATGACTGAACAGCGCCCGATTGCGGTCCTGGGAGGCGGAAGTTTTGGTACCGCCGTGGCCAATCTTTTGGCCGAGAATGGCCATCAAGTCCGGCAGTGGATGCGTGACCCCGAGCAGGCCGAGGCCATCCGGGTCAATCGCGAAAACCCGCGTTACCTCAAAGGCATCAAGATTCTGCCAGGTGTGACCGCCGTCACCGACCTGCAGGAAACCCTCGACGCCTGCGATTTGTGTTTTGTCGCGCTGCCATCCAGCGCGCTGCGCACGGTACTCGCCGCCCACGCCGAGCGGTTGAGCGGCAAGATGCTGGTCAGCCTGACCAAGGGCATCGAAGCGCAGACCTTCAAACTGATGAGCCAGATCCTCGAAGAGATCGCCCCGAATGCGCGCATCGGCGTGTTGTCCGGGCCAAACCTGGCGCGGGAAATCGCCGAACATGCGCTGACTGCCACGGTGGTCGCCAGCGCAGACGAAGAGCTGTGCAAAGCCGTGCAGGCTGCGTTGCATGGTCGCACTTTCCGCGTTTACGCCAGCGCCGACCGTTTCGGTGTCGAACTGGGCGGGGCGTTGAAGAACGTTTACGCGATCATCGCCGGCATGGCGGTGGCGCTGGAGATGGGCGAGAACACCAAGAGCATGCTGATTACTCGCGCCCTCGCCGAGATGACCCGTTTTGCGGTGAATCAGGGCGCCAACCCGATGACCTTTCTCGGTCTGGCCGGTGTTGGCGATCTGATCGTGACCTGTTCGTCGCCGAAGAGTCGCAACTATCAAGTCGGTTTCGCGCTGGGTCAGGGTTTGAGCCTCGACGAAGCCGTGTCGCGCCTCGGTGAAGTCGCTGAAGGCGTCAACACGCTGAAGGTGCTCAAGGCCAAGTCCCAGGAAGTCGGCGTGTACATGCCGTTGGTCGCCGGGCTGCACGCGATCCTGTTCGAGGGACGCACGCTGGAGCAGGTGATCGGTCTACTGATGCGGGCCGAACCGAAAACCGACGTCGATTTTATTTCCACCAGCGGTTTCAACTGATTGAGCCGGGAGTAGCAAGCCATGAACGATCCGAAAACCGAAGCCAAGTACGAATCCATTCTCCTGCGGGTGTTGTGGATGATCGTCTATGTACTGGTCTGGCAAGTGGCGCAGTTCATCCTCGGCGCGGTGGTGCTGGTGCAACTGATCTATCGTTTGATCTATGGCGCGCCGAGCGCCAGCCTGATGAATTTTGGCGACAGCCTGAGCCAGTTTCTGGCGCAGATCGGGCGTTTCGGCAGTTTCCACAGCGACCAGAAACCCTGGCCGTTCGCCGACTGGCCAACGCCGCGTACCCCGGAAGGTGAAGCGCCACACGCCGTTGCCCCGGCGCCGCATCCGGTCCGAGATGAGGAACCCAAGCTATGAAACTCTGGGTATTGCGTCACGGTGAGGCCGTGCCTTACGGCTCGTGCCCCGACTCCGAGCGGGAACTGACCGAGCACGGTCGCAAAGAGGCCTTGAGCAGCGCGGCCCGTTTGATCGGCCAGCCGCTGACGGCGATTTACGCCAGCCCTTATCTGCGTGCGCAGCAGACTGCGCAGATTGTCCGTGAGGCACTGGGTTTCGAGCCGGAGATTCGCACGGTTGAATGGCTGACGCCGGAAGTTGATCCGGACAAGGTGACTGATCAACTGGTGTCGGTGAGTAACGTGCTGCTGGTCAGCCACAACCCGTTGGTGGGCAATTTGCTCAGCTATCTGCAACATGGCGCCGGGTATCCGCCGGAGAAGGTCAGCACCGCTGGGCTGGCTGAACTGGAAAGCCCTGAGTTGTTGATCGGCTCGATGACCCTCAACAGCCTCAAACACCCGTAACGCTGATCCCTTGTGGGAGCGAGCCTGCTCGCGAAAGCGCAATGTCATTCACCGATGAGGTGCCTGACAGCCTGCATTCGCGAGCAGGCTCGCTCCCACATTGGTTTCTGCGTACACCCTGAAATTATTTGTTTGAATTTTCCAACCAAGCACTTGCTTGGTTGACTACGCTTGCTCCAGACCCAAAAACAGGAGCGAGTCGCATGTCTGCCGCCTTCCGTTTGCCGCTGGACGTTTTCTACGAACGTGAAGCCCGGCACCCGCGCCAGCGCTTTCTGGTGCAGCCCATTGGTGGCGGGGAGGTCGAGACGCTGAGCTGGGCCGACGTCGGCCATCAGGCCCGTTGCGCCGCACATTGGTTGCGCGCCCGCGAGTTGCCACAAGGCAGCCACATCGCCCTGATCTCAAAAAACTGCGCGCACTGGATCATCGCCGACCTGGCGATCTGGATGGCCGGGCACGTCTCCGTCCCGTTGTACCCCAACCTGACCGCCGACTCTGTCGCACAAGTGCTCAATCACTCGGAAAGCGTTCTGGCCTTCATCGGCAAACTCGACGATTGGCCGGGCATGGCCAAAGGCGTGCCGGCCGATCTGCCGACCATCAGCCTGCCGCTGCACCCGCCCGGCGAGTTCGATTTCAGTTGGGCAGACTTGCAGCGCAGCTCACCGATTCAGGACGATCCGCGCCCGGCAGCCGAGCAACTGGCGACGATCATCTATACCTCCGGCACCACTGGCCTGCCCAAAGGTGTCATGCACAGTTTCGCCAATCTCGGCTTCGCCACGACGCGCGGCACACAATTGTTCGGACTCAACGAGAACGACCGGCTGCTGTCGTACCTGCCGCTGTGCCACGTCGCCGAGCGCATGTTCGTTGAGCTGGCCTCGATCTATACCGGGCAGACGGTGTTCTTTGCCGAAAGCCTTGAGACCTTCATCACCGATCTGCAGCGAGCTCGGCCAACCGCGATGTTCGGCGTGCCGCGCATCTGGACCAAATTTCAGATGGGCGTGTACAGCAAGATCCCGGCGAAGCGTCTGGAATTTCTCCTCGGCCTGCCGTTCATTGGCAAACGTGTCGGGCACAAAGTGCTGGCGGGACTGGGGCTGGATGCCTTGCGTGTGGCGCTGTCCGGCGCCGCGCCAGTGCCGCAGACCTTGCTCGCCTGGTATCAGAAACTTGGCCTTGATGTGCTGGAGGTCTACGGCATGACCGAGGGTTGCGGCTACTCGCACATCTGCCTGCCGGGGCAATACAAACAGGGCTGGATCGGCAAACCGTGCCCGGATGTCGAAGTGCGCATTGATGAGTCGGGCGAGGTGCAGGTGCGCAGTCAGGCGAACATGCTCGGCTATTTCAAGGAACCGCTGAAGACCGCCGAGACCCTGACCGAGGACGGCTTTCTGCGCACCGGCGACAAGGGCGAGCAGGATGCTGAAGGGCGCCTGCGCCTGACTGGCCGACTCAAGGAGATCTTCAAGACCAGCAAGGGCAAATACGTTGCCCCGGCACCGATTGAAAATCGCCTGGCGGTGCATTCACGGATTGAACAGGTGTGCGTGGTGGGAGACGGCTTGAGCGCGCCGTTGGGTTTGTGTGTGCTGTCGAGCGTCAATCAGGAGGAGGGCCGGGCGAGCCTGCATTCGAGCCTGGAAAAACTCCTGGAGGAGGTCAACGCCGTGCTCGACAAGCATGAGCGCCTGCGCCGCTTGGTGGTGGTCAAGGACAGTTGGGCGGTGGAAAACGGCTTTCTCACACCGACCCTGAAGATCAAGCGCAATGTCATCGAAGACACTTATGGTGCGCGATTCGAAGAATGGAGCGAGCGCAGCGAGGCGGTGCTATGGCAGGATTGAGCGACCACTAAAACAACAAAGGAAGTCTGCGATGAGCTTGTGGCGTACCACCCCCAACATCGAGCAGTTGAACGCGATCCAGAAAAACACCATCGGCGAAGTGCTGGACATCCGCTTCGAAGCGTTCGACGAGGAATCGCTGACCGCGAGCATGGTCATCGACCATCGCACCCATCAGCCCTACGGCTTACTGCACGGTGGCGCATCGGTGGTGCTGGCGGACACCGTCGGTTCGATGGCCAGCTATCTGTGCATCGACGCCAGCAAGTTTTATTGCGTCGGCCTCGAGATCAACGCCAACCATTTGCGCGGCTTGCGCAGTGGGCGGGTGACGGCGGTGGCCAAACCGATTCACATTGGTCGCACCACCCATGTATGGGATATCCGTTTGACCAGCGATGAAGGCAAGGCCAGTTGTGTGTCGCGGCTGACCATGGCCGTGGTGCCGCTGGGTGAGCAGCCGCCGGCACGTTGATGGCGATGGCTGCTCTCAACCGCGCTAACGCGCTAACTCGCTTAGAAGTTCAGTTGTGATCGGGAGTATTTTCGTTGTCCCGGCCCCGTTTCACTGACGAAATGCAAGACTTCAGTGGCGGCGGGGTCAAAATCTGCATTGCTCGAAATCGGCGGACTTTCTCGACGGATGTCGGCGCCGACCTGATTCCTCTCAAGGTCCCAGTAGGTTCGGCCCAGTCCTGCGCTTAAACCGGGCGTTGCAATTGTGACAAACGTCGAGCGTATATCGCCGACGGCGCTCATGACTGCCCGGTTCACCGCTGTTCGAGTGTGTACGTCCAGGGCGTCGTATCCGGGAATTTGTGCAACCGCCAGGTTGGCGATTTGCCCTAGAGACATGAAGAAGTGGCGGGTGCTGAAGCCTATCAAGGCGTTGTCGGGGCTGAAGGTTGGATCGCTGTTGCTCGAAGGCCTGGCCGGCGTGCCGCGCATCCCTCTTACAACAGAGGCGCCGGCAGCGCTGGTGGCCGTCACCGCCGAGACAGAAAGAATCGACTGCAGAGCGTTTCCAGTCACATCCGTGCCAAACAGCACTGAACCTGCGAAACCGGTGGCGCCTGCTGCCAACCCTGCTGCCCCGACACTGGCCGCTCCCGTGGCCAGGTCGACACGGCCGATGGAGGGATTGCTTTGGCCGACATTGGCGAGGTACTGGGCCGACATCTCACGAAACACCGTACCGAATGCGCCGCCAATCTGATTGGCAGCCGCAGTATTGCCTCTTGGATCGAGTATGCCGAGCAAGGAAGGCGCGGCACCCAACGCCGCACCCAATGCGGCGCCACCGATTTTTGCCGCCAGCGGCCCCCAGCTTCCCGGGTCGTCGATGGACATTGAACTTTGCGCCCAGTTGGACCCGGCGTAGCCACTGATGCCGCCCGAAATGGCGCCGGCCACTGCACCGCCAATCGTCACCGCCGTGTTCGCCGCCGGCAAGAAGCCCACGAAAGCCGCCTGGACAGCCGAGCCAACGGCTGCGCTGAAAAATTCTCGAGCGGCTGTCGCGCCCGCTGCCCTGGCGGTATCGACCCCCGCCAGTCCCTGTCTGTCGACGAACCTGACAGGATTGCCGCGGACCATCAAAAACAGGTTCAGACCATCGGCGATACCGGCCGGATCGGGACTGATCCAGCGCATCAACCAAGTTGCGTAGAAGCGTTGTCCATAGTAATAAAGTCCTGTGGCATCGCGCTCCTGGCCTGCATAGCGACGGGTCTTGTAGCTCGCTTGAACCCGATCGGGGCCCGCCCACCAGGAAGTACCACCGTAGGGGAAATAGTGTTCCTCGCTGACGGTGTCTCCCTGATGGTCCAACACCAGCATGCTCGAGCCCAGATGATTGCTGAAGCTGTAGTGGTATTGATTGGCTGCCACACCTTTGCTGGGCCAATGCACAACCTCAACCGCACAGCGTCCCGCCTGCACTGAAATGACATGCAGGGCTTCGTCGGGCGACTCGCGTATTTCCAGCTCTGGCAAGTAGCGCGTTTCATGCCGTTGCGCGATGCCCTCCACGTATACGAGACGAACCTTGCGCTTGCGCTGGCCGGCACCGTTGTACACGTAGCGTTCGCAGTCATTCGCAGCATGTTGGCGTATGACTTGATCAACCTGACTCAATCGCCTGCCAGCGCTCCACTGCAATAGCTGCCCGGGCTGCAGAGTTTTGCGGTTGCCATTGGCATCAAATGCGGCGGCGATTTCAGGCTCGTCGGGCAGCGTTCCATCGTCGGATTGTTCAAGTCCCCGATTGCTGTACCGCGAGATCGCCGTACGCTGCGTCCAGCTCTGGCTGACCGCGTTGTGCACCAGCGTCGTGAGATTGCCGGCAGCATCGTACGTGTACGTCTCACAGTAGTTTTCCAGTTGCGCGGAGTCTGGCGGGGAGGTGAAGACGGGGGCTGCGGGGCCATTCGACGTGTTGCTTCGTTGCCAGCCAGTGGCTGAAATCAATTGGTACAGGCTGTCGTAAGTAAAGGTACTGAGCGGTTCGATCTTCTGGTTGCGAAAGAAGCGCGTGCGTTGTGCCATGTCCTGGATGCTGAGGATATTGCCCACCGGATCATAGCGATAAACCAGTTTTTGCAGATTGGGCCTGGCGAATGTCTCGGCACTGATTTGCTCGAGTCGACCATTTTGCGGATCGTAACGGTTCTGACTGATCACGCCATTGGCGGCCACTTGGCGCACAATTTGATTGTCGGGGTTGTACTGGATGTCGAGCAGTAATAAGTGGTCTTGCGTATCTCCCGCGATTTTCAGACTGATCTGTTTCAGTTGTCCGGCAATGTTCAGTTGTAGCCGCTTCAGGTTGCCCATTGCGTCTTGCTGGCTGATCACCTCCCCCAACGCGTTGAAGCTGAAATGGGTTGCTGCGCCGTGACCGGTTTCATGTAGCAGGTCTCTCTGTGCCTCGGTTTCCGGCCAGTCAGGTTCATCGAGTTGGTCAAGGAAATATTCAACACACGCGATCGGGACACCGCTGAGGGCGTAGTGCGGAAAGAATTCAGTACCGGCACTGTCGTCATGGCGGACAACTCGCCCACACTGGTTGCGCCCTGCAGTCGCTGGCGTACTGTCACCGTAAGTGAAAAATGTGCTGTTTCTGGCAATCCCCCCACAGGTCTGTTCGATGGCACTGACCGGACGCAGCATCAAGTCGTAGCGGGTCTGCGTTTGGGTCAGCAGGCCGTCCCAGTCGATCAGGCGTTGACCGGCTGCCCCTGGCAAGGTCAGTTGGCTAGCCCCGTCAACACATTCGCTGCCAAGGAGCGCTCCAGTGAGGCTGGAACGCAGTTTCATGTTCGGTGCAGCATTTGGCTCGCGCGCTTGCAGGGCGTGCAAGCGGGGATCGCAGACATCAGTCAGACGACCGACAGCGTCGTAGCGCTGGCGGTAGATTCGCGCTTCGACCACCGCAGCGTGTGTGTCACGGCAATAGGACACCGTAGCGATGTTCAGCCTGCGTGGATCCGTCACAGAAACGGTCGGCGTGTAAGCGTGCATGAATGTCACATTCCGTAGCCAGTGAACCGGACTCAGTTATTCGTCAACGGGGCCGGACGGTCAACTGTCAGAAATTACAGTTGAGCGAAGTTTGCGACGACTGGTGCAATCTGCGCTTATGAATAAAACAACATCGCCACCATTCCTGGCAGTTACGGTCATTGCTCCTGGACGCGGTCTTACGGACAATCAATGCCACGTTTCCCGCTCATGGATCTACCCAGCATGTCGCAACCGATCTTTTTCGCCCACGCCAACGGATTTCCCTCGGGCACCTATGGCAAGTTGTTCGCGGCGCTGGCGCCTGAGTACCGGGTTGCGCATCTGGAGCAGCATGCCCATGACCCGCGTTTCCCGGCGGACGACAACTGGTACAACCTTGTTGATGAGTTGATCCACCATTTGCAGCAGCAGCAGGATCAACCGGTGTGGGGCGTTGGCCACTCCTTTGGCGGGGTGTTGCACCTGCACGCGGCGCTACGTTGCCCTGAGCTGTATCGCGGTGTGGTGATGCTTGATTCCCCCGTGTTGACTCGCACTGATCAGTGGGTGATCCGTGCCGCCAAGCGTTTTGGCTTCATCGACAGACTGACCCCGGCGGGCCGCACACTGGGCCGGCGGGAAGAGTTCGCCGACCTCGACAGTGCGCGCAGCTATTTTGCTGGCAAGACACTGTTCCGTGGTTTCGATCCGGAATGCTTCGATGCCTACCTGCAACACGGTTTGCATCAGGTCGGCGACAAATTGCGCCTGCGTTTCGACCCGGCCACCGAGATCAGCATCTATCGCGGCGTGCCGCACACCAGTCCTGGCCGCACCCGGCAATTGCAGGTGCCGCTGGCGGTGGTGCGCGGGCACAAGAGTCGTGTGGTCATGCGTCATCACACGCGTTTCGTTTCGCGTCTGGCCCAGGGCGAGGCGTTGAGCATGCCCGGCGGGCACATGTTCCCGCTTGAGCGCCCCCAGGACACCGCACGGTTGTTGAAGAATCTGTTCACCCGCTGGGAAAACCGTCAGCACAAGGATTGCGCATGAGCCCGACCTTCGAAGAAGTGCGCCTGAGCCTGCCGCATATCGAGTTGGCCGCGCATTTGTTCGGGCCCGAGGACGGTGTGCCGGTGATCGCGCTGCATGGCTGGCTCGACAACGCCAACAGCTTTGCCCGTCTGGCGCCGAAGCTCAAAGGCTTGCGCATCATCGCGCTGGACATGGCCGGGCACGGGCATTCCGGGCATCGACCCAACGGCGCCGGCTATGCCCTGTGGGATTACGCCCATGACGTGCTGCAAATCGCCGAACAACTGGGCTGGAAGCGATTCGGCCTGCTCGGGCATTCGATGGGCGCCATCGTTTCCATGGTGCTGGCGGGTTCGCTGCCGGAACGCATCAGCCATCTGGCGCTGATTGACGGCGTGATTCCTCCTACAGACAAAGGCGAAAACGCCGCCGAGCGCATGGGCATGGCCCTGCAAGCGCAACTGGATTTGCGCGACAAACGCAAACCGGTCTACAACACCCTCGACCGTGCCATCGAAGCGCGGATGAAGGGGCAGGTCGCGGTCAGTCGAGAAGCCGCCGAGTTGTTGGCTCAGCGCGGATTGATGCCGGTACCGGGTGGCTACACCTGGCGCACCGACAATCGACTGACCCTGCCATCGCCCCTGCGTCTGACCGAGGAACAGGCGATGGCTTTCGCGTTGCGGGTCAGTTGTCCTACGCATCTGGTGGTCGCGGCTGACGGCATGCTGGCCAAACATCCCGAGCTGCTGGAGCGTCTACCCTTTAGCCGGGATCAGTTGGCGGGCGGACACCATTTGCACCTGAACGATGAGGCCGGGGCCGACCTTGTCGCAGACTGTTTCAATCGGTTCTTCGCCATTCCTTGACTTGCTGCGGGCAACTGTCGAGGCTGGTCGGGTTGAAATGGGAGACAACCACGATGGATTTCTACACCGCTGCGACCTCGAATTACCCAGTCATGCCGATCCGATGAGCCTGACTATGCGGTCACTCAGTCTGTTGGCACTGTGCTGTTTCAGTACCGTTTCGTTCGCCGCCGATGTGCCGGGCAGCCAGGATCTGCAGATCGTGCCGCGTCTGGCCGATGCACAGATCGTCGACTATCGCCCTCCGGTTGAACTGGAGCGGATCTATCCGCTGGGCTCGATCCGCAAGATCAGCGGGCAATTGCGCTTCGACGGCCAGGTCACCGCCCGTGGCCAGACCACTTCGGTGACCTACGAGTTGACGCCCGAACATTCCGCCACCGAAGCCTTCAACGCCGCCCGCGAAGCCCTGCAAAAGCAGGACGCTGAATTGCTGTTCTGGTGTCAGGCGCGTGACTGCGGCGAAAGCAGCCTGTGGGCTAACGAGGTGTTCGGCAATTCCAAGTTGTATGGCGCTGACGAGCAACAGGCCTATTTGTTGTTGAGGCTGGCAGCACCGCGCGACAACACGCTGGTGGCGCTTTACAGCATCACCCGTGGCAATCGCAAAGCCTACCTGCATGTCGAACAGTTCGAGGCGGTTGCACCGCTGGGTGAGTTGCTGCCGACCTCGGCGACGCTGTTGCGTCAGTTGAAAAGCACCGGTGAGCTGGATTTTCCTGATCGCGTGAATGACCCGGATGACACCTGGCTACGCCTGATTTCCCGTGGCCTTAATCTCGACACGACGTTGCGCGTGACGGTGTCAGGGCCCAAGGCCGAAGCCTGGCGCCAGGCGCTGATCAATCAGGGCGTGCGGGCGGCCCGCATGGAAACCGGCAGTGTCGAAGGCTCTGGCCTGCGCATCGATCTGTTGCGATAAGCTGTTTCGGGCGAGCACGAACCGCGTGTTCGCCTACTCTTTGCCTGACTGACTTTTTCGAGACCTTACATGCTCAATAACGATCGCCTGCTGGTGCAGATCCTGCTGCTGGTGTTGTTTGGTGCCAGCCTCTGGGTGATGGCGCCATTCTGGTCGGCGCTGTTCTGGGGCGCGGTGCTGGCGTTTGCCAGTTGGCCGCTCATGCGTCTGTTGACCCGCTGGCTCAATGGCCGTGAATCGCTGGCTGCGGCGATACTGACGCTGGGCTGGATGCTGTTGGTGGCCGCACCGCTGGTCTGGCTGGGGTTCAACCTGGCGGATCATGTGCGCGATGCCACGGCGTTTATCAAGGATGTGCAGGTCGACGGTCTGCCGGAAGCGCCGGTGTGGCTGGGGACTCTGCCGTTTGTGGGCGAGCGTCTGGTCGGGCTGTGGAACAGCATCGATCAGCAGGGCGCCGCTCTGATGGTGTCGATCAAACCGTATCTGGGGCAGGTCGGTAACTGGCTGCTGGCGCGCAGTGCGCAGATTGGCGGCGGGATTCTCGAGCTGACCCTGAGCATTGTCTTTGTGTTCTTTTTCTATCGCGACGGGCCGCGACTGGCGGCGTTTGTACACAGTCTGCTGCAGCGGCTGATCGGTGATCGGGCGGGGTATTACATCGACTTGGTGGCCGGCACGGTGCAGCGCGTGGTCAACGGGGTGATCGGCACGGCGGCGGCGCAGGCGGTTCTGGCGTTGATCGGGTTTTTGATTGCCGGGGTGCCGGGGGCGCTGGTGCTGGGGATTGTCACCTTCCTGCTGAGTCTGATTCCGATGGGGCCGCCGTTGGTGTGGGTGCCGGCGACGGCCTGGCTGGCGTGGAAGGGTGAGTATGGGATGGCGGTGTTTCTCGGGATTTGGGGGACGTTCATCATCAGTGGCGTGGACAACGTGCTCAAGCCGTATCTGATCAGTCGCGGGGGGAATTTGCCGTTGGTGATTGTGTTGCTTGGGGTGTTTGGCGGGTTGATTGCGTTTGGGTTTATCGGGTTGTTTATTGGGCCTACGTTGTTGGCGGTGGCTTATAGTTTGTTGACGGATTGGAGCAAGAGTCAGGGGCGGGTTGAGGAGCGGCGCTAGCGGTTTTGGGTTTTGGGTTTGGGTGAATATCCGTTGCTGCGGTAACGGCTGCTTAGGGTTCCGCCCTTACGGCGGGTCACCTTTTCCAGACGCCGAAAAGGTAACCCAAAAGGCTTGCTCCTGCGTGCGGCCCGCTCGCTGGGGCTCGGGGTTCCTTCGCTCCGGGATCGATCCGGGCGCAGCGTCTACGGTTTGCTTCGCTGCACCTCCTCCCGCTGTGTTTGGCTGCGCCAAACGGTCGCTGCGCTCCCACGCCCGGATCAATCCCGGAACGAAGCCTTCCGACGTCGCCCGTGGATCAAGATCAAAAGCAGCAGGCGAGCTGACACTCGGCCTATTGAGTGGTGAAGAGCGGGGCGTGGTCGGCTTTGGTTTTGTGTTGGATTCGCCCCTCACCCCAGCCCTCTCCCGAGGGAGAGGGAGCCGATGGTGGGCCTCTCAAAATTTGCGTTCAACTCGGACTTTCACGTCGGCGTAACTCTCCCAAACACCACGGTCAGTCCCCTCTCCCTATGGGCGGTCCGACGTTTCGGGAGGGTTAGGGTGAGGGGCTTTTGATTGTCCGTGGCAAATAATGACGTCGACTCAAGTCGCCACATTCAAATACTTGCCCACCGACGCCGTTTTTTCCAGCGAGTATTGCTTGCTCAAATTGGCA
>Ga0163162_10002564_pt1 | contig 17197 bp, 16 predicted proteins | sample S55metaG_FD_115310 | JGI IMG/M metagenome (GOLD analysis project Ga0163162, IMG submission 115310) | Switchgrass rhizosphere microbial communities from Kellogg Biological Station, Michigan, USA - S5-5 metaG | ecosystem: Host-associated > Plants > Roots > Rhizosphere > Soil | place: USA...
AATTGCTTACAGCATGGGCGCGCAGTATCGCGAGCCCACCGTTCTAATGGCGTACATGGTTACCAAGTCCCCACCTTCCAAGATCCTGGTCGTCGATGACGACGTCCGCCTGCGCGACCTGCTAACCCGCTATCTGGGTGAGCAGGGCTTCCAGGTCGCGGCGCTGCCGGATGCGCGCGACATCGACAAGAAGCTGCAGCGCGACCCGCCGCACCTGGTCGTGCTGGACCTGATGCTGCCCGGAGAAGACGGGCTGTCCGTATGCCGGCGCCTTCGCGGCGCGGGGGAGACAGTGCCGATCATCATGCTTACCGCCAAGGGCGAAGAGGTCGACCGCATCGTCGGCCTCGAGATGGGCGCCGACGATTATCTTCCCAAGCCGTTCAATCCACGCGAGCTCGTCGCGCGCATACATGCCGTGCTGCGCCGGCAGCTCGACCGCGCGGCCCCGGGCGCGCCCGGCGACGAGGGCCGCGTGCCGTTCGGTCCCCATGCACTGGACTTGAGCGCGCGCGCATTGTTGCGCGACGACGGCACGAGCGTTTCGCTGACCACTGGAGAATTCGCGCTGCTGAAGGTGTTCGTGCAGCACCCGCGTCAACCGCTTGCGCGGGAAAAGCTGATGATGCTGGCACGCGGCCGCGATCACGAGGTGTTCGACCGCGCCATCGATGTGCAGGTGTCGCGGCTGCGCAAGCTGATCGAGCCCGATCCCGCCAATCCGCGCTTCATCCAGACGGTATGGGGTTTCGGCTACGTGTACGTGCCCGACCTGGCCGCCCCCGACGACGCGCAACAGCCCGCCGCGGGCGGCGAAGAGGCGCCGTGACGCTGCTCCCGCGTTCGCTGTTCGGACGCCTTGTGCTGTTGCTGGTCGCCGTAGTCGGGCTGGCAGTGCTTACCAGTATTCTCATGTTCCGGCACGACCGCGCGGAACTCCTGGTCCGCCAGTTCAGCGACACCAAGCTGGCGCAACTGCAGGCGCTGCGCGCCGCACTGGAAAGCGCCGAAGGCCCTCACCGCAGGGAAACGCTGCTGCGGCTGAACCATGAATACGACGTGCGCATCGTCCCGGAAAGCGAGCGCCCGAACATCGGCCAGCCCGTGATGGGCCCGACCTTTTCCGATCTCGAGGAACGCCTCCGCGCAAACCTGGGTCCGGACACCGAAATTCGCGTGGCGCCGCGTTTGCGCCTGCTCCTCGTGCGCGTGAACGCGGGAGGCCAGGGCTACTGGGTCGGGTTTCCAATGCCCGAGCGTCCAGAAGCGCCGGATATCCCGTCGCGCGCGCTGACCTGGACTCTCGTAGTTCTGGCGCTGCTGCTCGCCGCCGCCTACGCGTTCGCGCGCGTCCTGGCACGCCCACTGCGGGAACTCGCTGGCGCGGTCGGCCGCGTCGGCCTCGGCGAGACCCCGCCGCCACTGCCGGAATCGGGCCCTTCGGAGATCGCGGCGGTTAATCGTGGCTTCAATGCGATGCTCGGCAACCTGCGTCAGATCGAGCGCGATCGCGCCGTGCTGCTTGCCGGCGTGTCGCACGACTTGCGCACACCGCTGGCGCGGCTGCGTCTCGGCATCGAACTGGGAACGCGCGACGAGTCGACCCACGCGGGCATGGTCGCGGACATCGAGGAAATGGACCGCATCATCGGTCAATTCCTGGACTTCGCCCGCGACGATGCCGCGACGACGATGCAGACGATGGACTTGAATGCGGTGGTTGCCGCATGCGTCGAGCGTTACACGAATGCCGGACAGTCCGTGACGTTTGCGCCCGGCACGATTCCGCCGTTGCCACTCAAGGCGACAGCGATCTCGCGTCTGGTCTCCAACCTCGTCGACAACGCGCTCGCCTATGGCGCGCCTCCCGTGGAGGTCGCCACCACGACGTCGGGCGGCGAGGTGTGGCTCGATGTGTCCGATCGGGGCGCGGGCATTCCTGCCGACCAGGTCGAACGGTTGAAGCAGCCATTCACGCGCGCGACCGCGGCGCGCGCGCGCGACGACGGCGCGGCCGGGGCAGGATTGGGCCTCGCGATCGTCGAGCGCATTGCGCGCATCCATGGCGGGACGTTCGATCTCAAGCCGCGCGACGGCGGAGGCACGGTCGCGCGCGTAGCGCTGCCCGCGCCGAACTGAAGCAATCGAAGTCAGCTGAGGCCCGCTCAGTTCTAGGGACCTGCGTTGCGGTCGCGCTGCTGCAGCAGGACGGTGGCCAGCGCGGCGATGCCCTCTTCCCGTCCCGTGAACCCCAAATGTTCGGTGGTCGTGGCCTTGACCGAAATGCGCGTCTCGTCGCAGCCCAAGTCACCGGCGAGGTTCGTGCGCATGGCAGCCACGTACGGCGCGATCCTTGGCGCCTGCGCGATGACGGTCGCGTCGACATTGCCGATTTCCCACCCCGCATCGAAAGCTAGCGCGAAGACATGGCGGAGCAGCGCGCGACTGTCCGCACCGCGCCAGCGCGGGTCCGTATCCGGAAAGTGCTTGCCTATGTCTCCCAACGCCAGCGCGCCCAGGATGGCGTCGGCGATGGCATGCAACAACACATCGGCATCGGAATGTCCCGCCAGACCGCGGGAATGGGGAATGGTCACGCCACCCAGAATCAGTGGACGTCCGGACACCAGAGCATGAACGTCAACCCCATTGCCAATGCGCATCGTCATGGTTGAACCTCCTGGTTGACCTGCGCCGCGAGGATTGCCGCGGCAAGACGGAGGTCGTCGGGAAACGTGACCTTGAGATTGGCCACGCTGCCGCGAACGAGTCGCGGCGACATGCCGAGCGATTCCACCGCCTGCGCCTCGTCCGTGCAATCTCGGCCGGCGGTTTGCGCCAATGCGCGCACCAGCAAGCCAAAGCGGAACATCTGTGGAGTCTGCGCCTGCCACAACTGTGTGCGATCTTCCGTGCGCACCACGCGCGGCGTGGCAACATCAGCGTCGCCGCGCTTCAGCGTATCGGCCACCGGAATTGCCAGCAATCCGCCGACGCCATCGTCACCGAGTTGCGCGACCAGCCTCACGAGCGCTTCGGGCGGCACACAGGGTCGCGCTGCATCATGAACCAGTATCCAGTCGTCGTCGCGACACGTGCCGGCCAACGCCTCCAGCGCGTTGCGGACGGTATCGCTGCGCGTAGGGCCACCGCAGCGCAGGACCGTCAGGCCTTCTCGTGCGCCTATTTCTCGTTCGAAATGCACGTCGTCGCGCGAAATGGCCACGGCCATGCCATCAAGGCGCAACGCATCGCGCAGACGATCGAGCGTGCACGCAAGCAGCGGCCGCCCGGCCAATCGGGCATATTGCTTAGGGCTGGCCGCGCCGAAGCGCGATCCGCCTCCGGCAGCCGGAATCAGCGCGAACAGGCGAGCCCGCGCAGCAGCCGTCACACCAGCACCGCGATCCGCTCCTCGTCGAGCGGCCGAAAACCCATCCGCTCGTAGAAGCGCCACGCGCCTGCATTGTCGCGATGGCAGCCGCAGTCGATTCTTGCGACGCCCTGCTCGCGCAGGTGGTGCATCAGCGCGGCCAGCATGTGCTGCCCGATCCCGCGTCCCCGCCAGTCGGCGTGAACGGTGACGTCGTCGAGTTTGGCGACGACCGACCCGCACGATGTGGATATGGCATGGCAGACCACGCACGCGCCTACCGTATGCAACGATGTGCCGTCCTGCACCTGCGCCAGCCACACGAACCCGATTTCGGGGCGGCTGAGAAACAGGTCGAGCGCGCGCTCGAGCGCAGCCGCGCCGCCGTCGCCGTACACCTCGGCGGACGCGCGATAATGCTCGTCCTCGCCCAGGAATGCTCCAAGCAGCGCGCGGGCATCGTTGCGCATCGAGGCGGTCATCCGGATAAACCGCAATGCAGTGGGCGCAATCACGCGAATCCGATCGCCGTTGCCTTCGGTTGCCACGCGCTGCCCACTCAGCTGACCATCACCAGAGGTTCCAGCGCCGCGCGAACGCTTGCCGGCACCGCGACCGGGCGCTGCGTCGCGCGGTCGACCCACACATGCACGAAGTGTCCCGTCGCGGCGGGGACGTCATCGCCGCTGCGAAACAGCGCGATTTCGTAACGGACCGACGACCTGCCGATCGACGCCACCCTCAATCCGGCGTCGATGGTGTCCGGGAACGACAGCGGCCGGTGATAGCGGCAGCAAGTTTCCACCACCAGGCCGATGGCGGGAGACGCGACGATATCGAGCTCGCCCGCGCGGATGAGGTGCTCGTTCACGACGGTATCGAAGTACGAATAATAGGTAACGTTGTTCACGTGCCCGTACGTGTCGTTGTCCATCCAGCGCGTCGGAATCGCCAGGAAATGCGCATAGTCGATGCGGCGATCGCGCTGCTCCGCGGTCTCGGTTCGGCTCGTCACGCGGTACGGGATGGATTCATCATGCGCTTGTCCAGCAGCTCGATCCAATGCATGACCGGCGTACGCGTTCCGGATTCCAGATGGGTCATGCAGCCGATGTTCGCCGTCGCAATGACATTCGGGCGCGATGCTTCGAGCGCGCGCAGCTTGTTCGCCTTGAGTTCGCCGGCGAGCTTCGGCTGCAATATCGAATAGGTTCCCGCGGAACCGCAGCACGTGTGGGCGTCGGCCACGGGGAGCAGCGAATGTCCCAGCGCCTGGAGGATTTCCTCCACCTGCCCGCGAATTTTCATGCCGTGGGTCAGCGTGCACGGCGAATGGAACGCGACGCGTTGCGGTCCCTGGTCCATCGCCACCAGCGGCGCGATCCTGCGCCATTCCGCGGTGACGATCTCGATCGGGTCGCGCGCGATGTCGGCGATCCTGTGCGCCTTGGCCACATACGACGGATCACGGGCGAGGAAATGTCCGTAGTCCTTCACCATGACGCCACACCCGCTCGCCGTCATGACGATCGCCTCCACGCCCTGCAGCAGGTGTGGCCACCAGGCATCGATGTTCCTGCGCACGATGGCGCGCGCCTCGTCGTCGGCGTTCAGGTGATGCGACAGCGCGCCGCAGCATCCGCCCGCCTTCACGCGCAGCGCGGAGATACCGATGCGGTCGAAAACCCTGGCAGTCGCGGCATCGATGTTCGGTTTCAACGCGGGCTGCACGCAACCTTCGACCAGCAGCACCTTGCGCGCATGGCGCGGCGCGGGCCAGTCGCGGGCGCGCTCGCTGCCGGGGATGCGATCGCCCAGTTCGCGCGGCAGCAATCCCTTGATCAATCTGGCGGACGAGATCGCGGCGGTGAACAACGAGCCCGACAACAGCGCGCGGCGCAGCCCCCAGCGCTGGGCGGCCTCCGCTGGCGCGCGGCCGACCTTGCGCTCGACAATCGCGCGCCCGATATCGAGCAAGCGGCCGTATTCCACGCCGGAAGGACACGTCGTCTCGCAATTGCGGCAGGTCAGGCAGCGGTCGAGGTGCAGCTGCGTCTTCTGCGTGACCGCATCGCCTTCCAGCATCTGCTTGATGAGATAGATCCGGCCCCGCGGACCGTCGAGTTCGTCGCCCAGCAACTGGTAGGTGGGACAGGTCGCCGTGCAAAATCCGCAGTGCACGCACGAGCGCAGAATCGCGTCGGCTTCGCGACCCTCGTGCGTGTCGCGGAATTCGGCGGAGAGCTCAGTTTGCATGGGTGATGCGCATCGGCGTTTTCAGAATTCCGGGTACAGGCGGCCGCGATTGAGGATGCCGTGCGGATCGAACGCGGCCTTCAGCCGCTGATGCAGGCTTTGCAGCGTGGCGGTCAGTGGCTGGAACACGCCCGCGCTCTTGTCGGCCGCCCGGAACAGCGTGGCGTGGCCGCCATTCGCCGTCGCCCACGACCGGACCCGCTGCGGATCGGTGCGATCGCCCGCAGCGAGCCAGCGCAATCCTCCACCCCACTCCACCAGTTGTTCGCCGCCCAGGTCCGTATAGGGCGCTGTCGACTTCACGGACAGTCGCCACAAAGGGACGTCGGACGCGCGTGCTCCCGCGAAGAATGGGTGCGTGTGATCGCGCAGCGACGCCCAATAGCCGTCCGTGCCGGCCGTCTGCGCGCCGCCCAACCTTGCCGCCGCGGACGCGACGGCGGGCACCGCTCCGGACAACCTTACCCGCATGCGCCCGTCGTGGTAGCACGTCGCGGACAGCGGCAACGGCTGTGAGCTCCATTCGTTGACCATGCGAATGGCCTCGTCAGCGGAACATTCGAACTCGAGCGTGGCTTCGGCTTTAGGCAGCGGCAGGCACTTGAGCGACACCTCCGTGATGACGCCCAGCGTGCCCAGCGCGCCCGTCATCAGACGCGACACGTCGAACCCCGCGACGTTCTTCATGACGCGGCCTCCGAACGCAAGGTCGTCGCCGACTCCGTCGAGCACACGCACGCCGAGAACGACGTCGCGCACGGCGCCCGCGTAGGGCCGGCGCGGTCCGGACAATCCGCTGGCGACAGCGCCGCCGAGTGTTGCGCCTTCGCCGAAATGCGGCGGCTCGAACGCAAGCATCTGACCTCGCGCGCGCATCGCGCTTTCGATCGCCGCCAGCGACGTGCCGGCACGCGCGACGAGCACCAATTCGGTGGGATCGTAGTCGACGATGCCCGCGTAGACCTGCGTTTCGAGAATGTCGCCCAGCGGTTGCCCGCCGTAGAAATCCTTGGTCCCGCCTCCGCGGATGCGCAGCGGTGTGCGTGCTTCGGCCGCCTTGCGAATCCTTGCCTGCAACGCCTCGAGCCCCGGGTCGATGGCTGCCGTCACGCGCGGCCCGTCGCAAGAAGCTTGTCGCGATAGAGGATTCGCGGTTCGTCGGCATCGATGATGTCTGTTTCGGCAACCGCCGCGGCTTCCCACTCCCGCATGAAGGGATGCGCCAGCAACGCGCGCAGATAGGCGCCGGCCTCGCCTGCCGGCTGCACGCCGTACGTCTGGTAGCGAAAGGCGACCGGGCCGTAGAAGGCATCGGCCAGCGAGTAGGCGCCGCACAGGTAGTCGCCGCCAGCGCCGAAGCGCCGCCGCGATTCGGTCCAGATTTCGTCTACACGCGCGATGTTGGCGACCAGCGCATCGGACCAAGGGCGCACGTCGACACGCTCGCGGATGCACATCGCCATCTCGTTACGCAGCGTCGCGAACCCCGAATGCATTTCCGCCGCGATAGAACGCGCCCACGCGCGCGCCGCCGGATCGGCCGGCCACATCCCCGCATGCCGCTCAGCCAGGTATTCGCTGATCGCCAGGGAATCCCAGATGTGAACCTTCCCGTCGTGCAGCGCCGGCACGAGCGCCGTGGGCGAGAATGCGCGGTTGTCGGGGTTGTAGGTTCCCCGCAGCGGTACGTGCACCTCGCGAAACGGCGCGCCGGACAGACGGGTCGCAAGCCAGCCACGCAGCGACCAGGTCGAGTAATTCTTGTTGCCGATGTAGAGCGTGTACACGTTGTCGAGGGCGCCGGGATGTCAGGGGGGCACGGTCTTGCCCGGATTCATGATGTTGCGCGGATCGAGCGCGCGCTTGATCGCCTGCATGAGTTCAACCGCTTCGCCGTGTTCTGCGACGAGCGCTTCGAGCTTGTGCACGCCGATGCCATGCTCGCCAGTGCACGTGCCGCCCATGGCAATCGCGCGCAGGCTGACGCGCTTGGCCAGCCCCTCGGCACTGGCCCGCTCCGCAGCGGAGGTTGGCTCGAACAGAATGGTCAGGTGGAAATTCCCGTCGCCGACATGGCCCACGATCGGTGAGATGAGGCCGGTGGCATCAGCGTCGGCCTTCGATTCGAGCACGCAATCCGCGAGACGGGAGATCGGCACGCAGGCATCGGTGGCAAAGGCTTCCTTGCCTGGATAACACGCCTTCGACGCGTAATAAGCCGAGTGCCGCGCCTTCCACAGGCGGGTGCGGTCCTCGGGACGCGTGGCCCATTCGAATGCGCTGCCGCCGTGTTCCGCCGCGATCGCCTGCATCATTTCCGCCTGTTCCTGCACGCCTGCACTCGAGCCGTGAAACTCGAAGAACAGTGTCGGCGCCGCCTTGTACCCTTCGAGCTTCGAATACCTGATGCAGACGTCCATCTGCACATCGTCCAGCAATTCGATTCTGGCGACCGGGATTCCGACCTGCATCGCCACGATCACCGTGTCGACGGCCGACTTGAGATCCGGGAATTGGCAGACCGCCGCGCTGATGGCCTCCGGGATGCCGTAGAGGCGCAGCTGGATCTCGGTGATGATGCCAAGCGTGCCTTCGGCGCCGACAAAAAGACGCGTGAGATCGTAGCCGGCGCTCGACTTGCGCGCACGACCGCCCGTCCTGACGATGCGGCCGTCCGGCGTGACCACGGTCAGGCCGAGGACGTTTTCGCGCATCGTCCCGTAACGCACGGCATTGGTACCCGATGCGCGCGTCGAGGCCATGCCGCCGATCGTCGCGTTGGCGCCCGGGTCGATGGGGAAGAACAGGCCCGTGCCCTTGAGCTCCGCATTCACCTGCTCGCGAGTGACGCCGGCCTGCACGCGACAGTCGAGGTCCTGCGCGTTGACTTCCAGCATGCGGTCCATCCGCGACAGGTCGACGCAGACACCGCCATACAGCGCCGCCACGTGCCCCTCGAGCGACGTGCCGATGCCGAACGCAATCACGGGAATGCGCGCGGTGTGGCACAAGCGCACGATCGCCGCCACTTCCTCGTTGGTGTGCGGAAACACGACGACGTCGGGCAGCGCGGCGTCCGCCATGCCCTCGCCGTGGCCATGTTGCTCGCGTACCGCACTGCTGGTCACGGCTCGTTCCGCGAAATCCTCGGCCAGCTTCTTGACGATGGCCGCGACATCGTCCGCGGATGGACGTGCGCGCAAATCGGTGGGTGCGTTCATGAGGGGTCTCGCTTCAATATCGGGGGATGTCGGGATGCGGAACCTGTCCGTCGTGCACGTGCTTCCTGCCGAATTCGCCGCACCGCGCGAGCGTCGGAACCGCCTTGCCGGGATTGAGCAAGCCCACGGCGTCAAACGCATGCTTGATGGCGTGGAAGCGTTCGAGTTCGGCGGAGCTGAACTGAATGCACATCGAGGACAGCTTCTCGACACCGACGCCGTGTTCGCCGGTGATCGTGCCGCCGGACTCGATGCAGAGCGCGAGTATGCGGTCGCCGAATTCGATCGTCTTCTCGGCCTCGCCCGGCTTGTTGGCATCGAAGAGAATGAGCGGATGCAGATTGCCGTCGCCGGCATGGAACACGTTGGCGCAGACAAGTCCGTATTCCTCGGACCACGCGGCGATTGCGCGCAGCACGCGCGGCAGCGCGGACCGCGGGATGGTGCCGTCGATGCAGTAATAGTCAGGCGAGATGCGCCCCACCGCGGGAAACGCCGATTTGCGCCCGGACCAGAGCAGAAGGCGTTGGGTCTCGTCCTTCGACACGCGGACTTCGGTGGCGCCGGATTCCGACAGCAGGCGCTTGATCTCCGTCATTTCCGCCGCGACTTCCTCGCGCGTGCCATCGGACTCGACCAGCAGGAGCGCCGCAGCGTCCAGCGGATAGTCTGCGTGCACGAACTGCTCGACCGCGCGCACCGCGGGCTGGTCCATCATCTCCAGACCGGCCGGGATGATGCCGGCGCCGATGATGGCGCCGACCGCCGCGCCGGCCTGCTCCACGTTGTCAAAGGCCGCCAGCGCGACCTGCGCCAGCTGCGGCTTCGGGCACAGCTTGACGGTGACTTCGGTGGTCACCGCAAGCAGGCCCTCGCTGCCGTTAACCAGTGCCAGCAGGTCGTAGCCGGCGCTGTCATAGGCTTCGCCGCCGAATTCCACGACGTCGCCGGTGATCAGGACACCGCGTACGCGGCGCACGTTGTGAACCGTCAGTCCGTACTTGAGGCAATGCACGCCACCGGCATTCTCCGCGACATTGCCGCCAATCGTGCAGGCGATCTGTGACGACGGATCCGGCGCGTAATACAAGCCATGCACGGCCGCCGCTTCCGAAATCGCGAGATTGCGAACGCCCGGCTGAACGGTCGCCGTGCGAGTCAGTGGATCGACGGCGAGGATCTTGCGGAATTTCGCCAGCGACAGCACGACGCCATTCGGATCGGGCACCGCGCCGCCGGAAAGGCCCGTCCCGGCACCCCGTGCAACCACGGGGACGCGAGCGTCAAAGCACGCCTTGAGAATGGCTGCGACCTGCGCCTCGTTTTCAGGCAGGAGCACGGCGGCGGCACGCTCGCGAAAGAGCGTGAGGCCGTCGCATTCGTAGGGCCGCGTGTCCTCTACAGTCGTCAGCAACGCGGCCGGCGGCAGGATCGCCGCGAACTGCGCGTGGACAGCATCATCGAGCATGAAGACAGTACCCGCCTTGACTCGTGGGCCCGGCTGCGACCGGGGTGGCCGCGACAGAGTGCGATTATTTCACAAAGGCGCCTGCAAGGCTCTGGCATGGCCATTGCATGCCTCAAGCCCATCGGCGTTGCTGGCGCGCCTTGACGACGTTGGCCGGCGCCAGCCGGCTGGCAGTATGATGCGCGCAGCGGTAATGACGGTCGTTGCGAACCACGGGCGGCGCATAAAATGAATCTGGATGAGATCTACGTCAAATCCGAGCTAGGCACCAAGGAACTGGCCGAGCGGCAGATGGGCCTCGCCCTCGACGTGCGGCGACTCCTTATTCTGGTCGATGGCAAGCATACGGTCGCCCAGATCCTCGCACGCGGCAGAGCGTTCCATGCGAATGTCGCCGCGTTCGAGGATCTCGAGCGCGCGGGCCTCGTCACTCGACTGTTCGGCGCGCGCTCCACCGCGCAGGCCGATCCCGTGCCTGCCGAGCGCAGCGCCGACGAAGTCCAGGACTTCCTTGACGCCCAGAAGGCGCTGAGCAACGCCATCAACGAACACATGGGCTTTCGCGGTTACGGGCTGATGATGCGGCTGCAAAAGGCCGAGAACCTGCGCGACCTGCACGAAATGCTCTCCGCCTTCGCACAGGCGCTGGTAAAACGGAAGGGCATGGAAGCGGCCACGCCGATCGTCTCCGCGCTCGAACAGATGATCGTCCGCAGGCCGTGATGCAGCAGGGGGCGGCGGTCCCGCGCCCTCTCGCGGGTCTGTCGGTCGTTGAACTGGGCGCGCTGATTGCCGGCCCTTTTTGCGCCAAGGTCCTGGCGGAGTTCGGCGCCGACGTCGTCAAGCTCGAGCCGCCGGGAGCGGGCGACCCGTTGCGCAAATGGCGTTACCTGAAGGACGGCACGTCGCTGTGGTGGCACGTGCAATCGCGCAACAAGCGGTCGGTCGCCGTCGATCTGCGTAAGCCGGATGGTCAGGCCATCGCGCGCGCGCTGATGGAACGCGCGGACATCGTGGTCGAGAACTTCCGGCCCGGTACGCTCGAGGCCTGGGGCCTCTCGTACGAATCCCTCGCGGCGGTCAATCCTGGGTTGATCATGGTCCGCATTTCCGGCTACGGCCAAACCGGGCCCTACCGCGAGCGTCCAGGATTTGGCGTGATCGGCGAGGCGATGGGCGGATTGCGCCACGTGACCGGTACGCCGGATCGCCCACCGTCGCGCACCGGCATTTCGATCGGCGACACGCTGTCGGCGTTGTATGGCGTCATCGGTGCGCTCATGGCATTGGAGCACCGGCGCAAGACCGGACTTGGCCAGGTCGTCGACGTCGCGCTCTACGAATCGGTGTTTTCGGTCATGGAATCGATGCTGCCCGAATTCGATGCTCTGGGTGTCGTGCGCGAGCGCACTGGCTCGATCCTGCCGGGCATCGCGCCGACGTCGGCCTACCGCTGCAATGACGGCAGTTACGTGCTGATCGCGGGCAACGGCGATTCGATATTCAGGCGTCTCGCACTCGCCATGGGCCGCGCCGACTTGGCGGAGGATGCAACGCTCGCGCACAACGACGGTCGTGCCGCGCGACAGGCATGGCTCGATGGGGAAATCGAGGCGTGGACTTCGACCCGCACGCCCGCCATTGTGCTCGCGGCGATGGAAGCGGCGCAGGTGCCTGCGTCGAAAATCTACACGGTCGCCGACATCGCCGCCGACCCGCACTTCGCCGCACGCGAGATGATTCGCGAGATCGCGCTCGCCGACGGCTCCAGGCTCAAGGTGCCGGGCATCGTGCCGAAGCTCTCGGCCACGCCCGGCGGATTCACAGCGGGCGGCCCTGCGCTGGGCCAGCACACCGACGCCGTGCTGCGTTCGCTCGGGTACGATGACCAGCGCATCGCCACGCTTCGCAAGTCCGGCACTGTCGCATGACGCAGCGGGTGAACATCGGCGTGGCCAATCTGCCCGCCCTGCTCAGAAAAGACTGATGGTTCGCCCTCAGACGCAGCGTCCGCCGTCGACTTCGAGGCAGGCGCCGGTGATGAAGGCTGCCTCGTCGGAGGCAAAAAAAACCGCCGCGGTTGCGATGTCGGAAGGCTGCGACAAGCGCCCCAGAGGAATCGACGCGACGAACTGTGCGCGGCGCTCGGGCGTATCCTGACCCATGAAGTCGGCGAGCATCGCCGTTTCTCCCGCCACCGGATTGATGACGTTGACGCGGATGTTGTCCTTCGCCAGCTCAGCGGCCATCGACCGGCTGGTCACGATCGCCGCACCCTTGCTGCCGTTGTACCAGGTGAGCCCTGGCCGCGGCCGGACACCCGCCGTCGACGCGATCGTGATGAACACGCCGTTCCTCTGCTCGCGGAAGTGCGGAACGACGTGCCGCGCGCTCAGGAAGAGGCTCTTCACGTTGACCTGGTAGATCCGGTCGAATTGCTCCTCCGAGACGTCCAGCATGGGCTGGTTCTTGTGCGTCGTCCCGGCATTGTTCACGACGACATGCAGGCCGCCGTACGCCGCCAGCGCGAATTGGACCAGGTGCTTCACGTCAGCATCCCTGGAAACGTCGCCGCCGCAGAACTGCGCGTGGCCACCGGCCTCGACGATAGCCTGTACCGTGTGCTCGCCATTCTCGGCGTTCAGGTCGTTGACGACGACCCTGGCGCCCTCTGCGGCAAAGCGCTGGGCAATGCCACGTCCAAAGCCGGAGCCTGCACCGGTCACGATGGCGATCTTGTTCGGCAGGCGCATCGCGCTTTCCTCTATCCGTGCTTGATCACAACGGTCTTGAGCGTCGTGAATCCGTGCAACGCCTCGAATCCCTTTTCGCGGCCGTAGCCCGAGTGCTTGACGCCGCCGAAGGGCAGTTCCACGCCGCCGCCGGCGCCGTAGTTGTTGATGAACACCTGCCCGCTCCGGATGGCGCGCGCCATGCGCAGTTGCCGGCCTCCATCCTGCGTCCACACGCCGGCCACCAATCCAAAGTCCGTCGCGTTGGCCAGGCGAACCGCGTCGGCCTCGTCGACGAAGGACATGGCGGCCAGCACCGGCCCGAACACTTCGTCGCAGGCCAGCCGGTTGTCCACAGGAACGTCGCGCAGCAGCGTCGGCGCCGCATAGAATCCGCCGGAAGGGGCGTCGGCGACGATGGCGCCTGCAGCAACGATCGCGATGCCGTCCTTCGCCGCGTCGGCAAGGAACGCGCGCACCCGCTGCAACTGCGAGCCGCGGATGAGCGGCCCGCAAGCGAGATCGGCCAAGGCTGGTCCGGTCTTGAGCGCGGCGAACTTCTCGCCGAGCCGGGACAGCAATTCCTCGTAACGCGACTGTTCAACCAGCACACGGCTTCCGGCCGAGCATGTCTGGCCGGCGTTCTGCACAATGGCATTCACCAAGGCCGGCAACGCGGCGTCGAGGTCGGCGTCCGCAAAGACGATCTGCGGCGATTTGCCTCCGAGCTCCAGCGTCACCGGGCAATGGCGCTTGGCGGCCGCCGCGGCGACCCACGTTCCCGTGGCGGGCGATCCGGTGAACGAGATGTGATCGACGCCCGGGTGTTCCACCAGTGCTGCGCCAGCCTCCTGCCCCAAGCCGGTGACGATGTTCAACGCACCCGCCGGCAGGCCCACGCCGGCGGCGAGCTCGGCCACGCGCAACACCGAAAGGCACGCGTCCTCCGCCGGCTTGACCACGCACGCATTGCCTGCCGCGAGCGCCCCTCCTGCAGAGCGCCCGAAGATTTGCAGCGGATAGTTCCACGGAATGATGTGGCCGGTGACGCCGTGCGGCTCACGCCACGTCAGGACGGTAAAGCCTTCGGGATACGGAAGCGTCTCGCCGTGCAGCTTGTCGCACGCACCTCCATAGAACTCGAAATAGCGCGCGCAGGCGGCGACGTCGGCGCGCGCCTGCGTCAGCGGCTTGCCGCAATCGCGCGCCTCGGTCAGCGCCAATTCCTCGGCGTGATCGAGGATCGCGCGCGACAGATTGGCCAGCAGCCGGCCACGTTCCGCCGGCGACAATTTACCCCAGGCACCGGCGCGTGCGCCTTGCGCGGCGCGCACGGCGGCGTCGATATCGGCGGCGTTGCCGCGTGCAATGGCTGCAAACGGCGCGCCGTCGGAGGGATCGATCATCGGCAGCTCCGCGCGACCCTGCGGCGCTTGCCAGCGGTTGCCGATGAAGTGCTGCGCCGGCGTCGTGATGGCCGGCCAGTTCAACTGAGGTGCGTTCATGACTTCTTCGGGATGAATTTCCAGGCCAGCGTGTTCTCGTCGGTACGCGGCACGTAGGTGATGCCGTCGCGCGTCGCCCACAGGTTGACCTGGAAGTGCAGCGGGACGATGCCGGTTTCGCCGATCGCCAATTCAGTGGCCCGCTGCAGGTAGGCCTCGCGTTTGACGTCATCGACGGTCTGCAGAGCATCTTCGGTGAGCGCATCCACTTTGGAGTTGGAATAGCGGCCGCGATTGGCCGTGCCGAATCCCTTGTCCTTGTTGTAGGTCATCAACAGGGCCTTCAGTGACGATGACGCTTCGCCGGTGCCGGTGCTCCATCCCAACAGCATGAAGCTGAACTTCAGGTCGGTCGCCTGCGCGAAATACGTCGCCGATGGCATGGCGATGACCTTGGTATCGATGCCGATGCGCGACAGCATCTGCGCGACGGTCTGCGCGATCTTGGCATCGTTGACGTAGCGGTTGTTGGGCGCGTGAATGGTCAGGCCAAATCCATCCGGGTAGCCCGCATCCGCCAAAAGTTTCTTCGCGGCCGTCGCGTCGAACGCCTCGACCTTAAGGTTCCTGGTCGAACCGAACAGGAACTCGGGCACCAGCTGGCCGGACATCACGGCCTCGCCCTCCATCACCTTGTCGACAATGGCAGGACGATTCAGCGCCTTGGAAATCGCCAGTCGAACGCGCGGATCCTTCAGCGGATTGCGATCCAGCGGCTTGCCTGCCTTGTCGGTGACGAACGGGGAAACATCGCGGTTGCTGTCGACGTGAATATAGATGAGGCGATCTGCCACGGTGCGATAGACGTTGACGCGCTTATCGCGGCGCAGATTGACGACATCCGCTGGCGGCACGCCCTCGATGACCTGCACGTCGCCCGACAGCAACGCGGCGACCCGTGGCGCGTCCTGGGGCAGCAGGCGCAGCGTCACCTTCTCCCACGGCGTCTTGCCGCCCCACCATGCGTCGTTGCGCGCAAGCTCGATGCGGTCGCCCTTGGCGTAGCGCGTGAGCTTGTAGGGTCCGGTGCCGATCGTGGCCTTGCCGGCGTTGAAATCCTCCGTCGACGCCTTGGCAGCCGTCTTGGAGATGATCGCAACCTGGGTCATGTCCGACGGCATCAGCGGATAAGGTGCCGCGGTCTTGAAGCGGATCGTGTAGGGATCGACGACGACCATTTCCTTGATCTGCTTGGTAAAGGCCGTGAACGGCGACGGGCTGTTCGGCACCGTCGGCACGCGTTCGATCGATGCCACCACGTCGGCAGCCGTGAAGTCGCTGCCGTCGTGGAACTTGACGCCACGCCGCAACTTGAACTCCCACGTCAGCGGATCCACCGTCTTCCATTCGGTGGCCAGCGACGGCTCGAGCTGCGACTTCTCGTTACGCTGCACCAGGAAGCCGAAGATGTGCGCGGCGACATTGTTGTTGGGCGTGACGTTGTGATAGTGCGGATCGAGCGCCGTGACGTCGGTGGCAAGGCCGATCGTCAAGTCCGTCGCGAGCGTGCGCGTGGCGATCAGGAGCCCAAAAAGAACCAGCGCGGGAAAGCGGAAACAACGCATCGGGGAACTCTCCAGATTTGGGCCGCGAAATCCTTGTGGCCATCCGTCGCTGTGGACACGGCCCGTTGCCGCACTCCGACGCCGGAGACGACAGTCTAAAGCGTTTCCTTTTGTAACAGGCGTCCTGCGACCCCGGGCGCGGTCAACCTGCCGGCCGCTCGTACCGTTTTCAGAGTACAGGTCGCCCGCACCCGGAAACGTCCGGGGGGTGGCGCCTTTCAGAAGGAGAGCTCACATGAACCGTCGCATTGCCCTATCCACCGCGCTGTGCGCCACTGTCCTCGCGGCCGGCGCGTTCGTCGCACCCACCGCCCAAGCGGGTAACGTCGCCTGGGGTGTATCCATCGGCGCACCCGGCTTCAACGTCGCTGTCGGACAGCCGGGTTACTACGGCGGCCGAGGCTACTACCGTGCGCCGTTTGTTCCCGTCGCCAGGCCGCACTGGCGCCCGTATTACCGGCCGTACGCTCCGTACGCCTATCGCCCGATCGTTGTGGTGCCGCGGCCCACGTACGTCGCGCCTCCGGTATCGTATTCGTATTACGCACCCGAGACTTACTGGCCTTCGCCGTAGCGGCGAACCGGTGTAGACCCAAGCGTTGCGCTGGCGGCGTTGCGACACGTCGCCGCGCGTCTGGTTCACGGCATTTCGGCCGCGTGGATTTTGGCCACGCCGGGCACGGTGCTATCCTCCCCGTTTAGGCAGCAGGGAGTTCCACCATGAACGCTCCGGCCACCTCTGTGCATGTCCGGCCCGACGATCGACCAGTGCGTGCCGAAGACCTGCAGTCGCTCGCCCTGATCCGCAAGCTGGTGAGCTTCGATACCACCAGTCGCAATTCGAACATGGCGCTGATCGACTGGGTGCGCGAGTATTTGGCGAAGCATGGCGTCGCGTCCACGCTGACCTTCGACGACGGCGGCGGCAAGGCCAATCTCTTCGCCACGATTCCGGCACGTGACGGCAACGCCACGCGTGGCGGCATCGTACTGTCCGGCCACACCGACGTCGTTCCCGTCGACGGCCAGCCGTGGGATACGGATCCGTTCGAGGTCACGCTCAAGAATGACCGCCTG
>Ga0163162_10002565_pt1 | contig 17196 bp, 14 predicted proteins | sample S55metaG_FD_115310 | JGI IMG/M metagenome (GOLD analysis project Ga0163162, IMG submission 115310) | Switchgrass rhizosphere microbial communities from Kellogg Biological Station, Michigan, USA - S5-5 metaG | ecosystem: Host-associated > Plants > Roots > Rhizosphere > Soil | place: USA...
ATAAAGCATCCCGGCACTGCGCATCACCGTCATATCCATATCGCTGCGACTGAAAATAAAGTAGCTTAACACAGTCACCAAAATGGTAATCACTGCTGTATAAGCCATCATACGCCCGGTGAAGGTTGGCTTCTCCTTCAGCCTGATCATATTTTCGGAGAAATAGCCGATCAGGTTGCGGGGCTTGCCAATCTTGTCCATCACCTGGTCGCAGGCATCAATACAGGCGGTACAGTTAATACATTCTATCTGCGTTCCCTTACGGATATCGATACCTGTTGGGCAAACAGCAACGCACAAACTGCAATCCACACAATCACCTTTCAGGTTAAAGGGATCAACAACCTTGCTTAATTTCCCCCGCGGTTCGCCACGCACATCATCATAAGCCACCACCAGTGTATGCTGATCTATCAATACACTTTGCAGCCTGCCATAGGGACATATCACCGTACAAACCAACTCACGTACCTGACTGTAAACCAGATAAAACACCAGCGTAAAAACCCAAATACTGGCAAAACCCACCCAATGCATCGTAATAGGTTCCACTATTATCCTGATCAGATTTTCGCTGCCAATAATATAAGCCAGAAAAGTGTTGGCTATCAGGAACGATACCAGTACGAATAAAACGTGCTTAAGCGTTTTCTTTCTGATCTTTTCCTTAGTCCAGGGACCGGCATCCAGCTTTTTGCGCTTGTTGGCATCCCCCTCAATCATGATCTCTATCTTACGGAAAACCATTTCCATAAAAATAGTTTGGGGGCAGATCCAACCGCAAAAGATCCGTCCGAAGGCAAGGGTGAATACTACGATGCAAACCAGGAACACCAGAGAAGCCAGCATGAACAGGAAAATATCCTGCGGCCAAAACACCTGCCCCAACAGTACAAAATGCCTGTTCATAAAGTCAAGCAACAGCAACGGTTGGCCACCAATGCGTAAAAACGGTCCGGAGAAAAAGAAGATGAGATAAAAATAACTCAGCCAGCTTCTCCATTTGTAAAACCTGCCCTTACGCACCAGCGGATACATCCATTGCCGCTTCCTGTTTTCCTTGCCCGCCAGTAATCCTTCCATTGTTTAAATGATAAATATGCTATACCTTTTTTGCCGCTTTAGCAGCATCATCGCTTTCTTTTTCGCCCTGAGGCTCTTTTGCAGCGGTAGGGTTGGTGCCATGCAATGATTTTATATAGTTTGCCACATCCGAGATCTGTTTTGGCGATAATTGCTTCTCCCAGGTAGGCATCCCCTTGGCTTGTATACCGTACTTGATGGTTTTAAACACATCATTGATCTTGCCGCCATGCAGCCAGTAATCATCAGTAAGGTTGGGGCCAACGACACCCTGGGCATGATCACCATGGCAGGGCACACAACTTTGCTTAAATATGGCCTGGCCGGAAGCAATTACCGCCGGTTCCGCATCTAACTTTACTGTGTTTTCATCAACCCGGTTGGCTGCTTTGCTTAAGTAAGCTTTTTTAGCGATATCTGCCTGCGCCATCTCGGTATTATACTCTTCGTACTGGAGCTGCCCGAAATGAAAAACGTGATAGTTTAACAGGTAGCCCACAGAAAAAATGATGGTAGCGTAAAACAGGTACATGAACCAGGCCGGTATAGGATTATCCAACTCCTGGATGCCGTCATAATCATGCTCAATGAGCAGTTCTTTTTCTTCGGCAAGCGGTCTTAAGGATAGCAGCTTGTTCCAAACTTCAGCCTTGGGCTTTTTAACCTTTTTAACGGGGGCCATTTCAGCAGCTATCTGTGCTTCCGTGTATCCCTGCGATTTGAGGACTACCCTTGCAAGCACTTTAAAAGTTCTAAGCAGCACCAGCATCGCCACAACGAATAACAGCAGCATAGCTACAATTATCCAGTAAGCTATTTCGTTTTGCAGATCGTCGGGGATCAGATTATCAGCAACGGCCATGCCCGGCTGTATCAATAATACAAATGGTATTAAAAACAATATGCGGTAGTGTTTCATAGCTGATAAGGATTAAGTGATTCACCGTTACCATCCTCCAATGGCAGGTCGCTCATATGATCGATATGTTGTTTCCTGAGGCGCAAAAGCAGTACAGATACCACAATAAAAAACACCAGGAATATGGCTAAGGAAAAAAGCAGGTACACCTGGGTACCATTAATGCTTTCTGTAAATTGTTTAAACATGGCTATTTATTTACTGGCTGTTTTGTTGGCTTTAATATCTGTTCCGAGGCGTTGCAGGTACGCAATAATGGCTATCACCTCTTTATCGTTCTTGATTTTGATATGATCGGTATAAAGGTTGGCCGCTATTTCTTTAGCCTGCTTATCCAGATCGCGGTTGGCTATTTTTTCATAACCCGCCGCATAAGGTACCCCCAGTGTACGCATCGCATTTATTTTAGCAACGGTTGTGGTGGTGTCAAGTGTTTGGGTTAAAAGCCAGTCATAATTCGGCATGATACTTCCCGGCGACATTAATCGAGGGTCCATCAGGTGATTATAGTGCCAGGCGTTGCCATACTTCCCTCCTTCGCGGGCCAGATCGGGCCCTGTACGTTTTGATCCCCATAAAAACGGGTGATCGTAAACAAACTCTCCGGCTTTGCTATACTCACCATAACGTTCTGTTTCCGACCGGAAAGGCCTTACCGTTTGCGAATGGCAGTTTGAGCAACCTTCCCTGATATAAATATCCCTGCCCTGTAACTCCAATGGCGTATAAGGTTTAACGGCAGCAATTGTTGGGATATTTGATGAGATAGTAAGCGTAGGCATCAGCTCAACAAACGTACCTATCAAAATCACGATCAAAGCGGCTATCATCAATTGGATAGGTTTACGTTCGAGCGTGCGGTGCCAGGTGCCTTCTTTGGCTGCTTTCGGCAGTGGTTCAAGTGGCATTGCCTGCGCTGCTTCGTTGGCAACCAGTTTGCCCTGCATGGCGGTACGTACCAGGTTATAGGCCATTACAATTACACCCAATAGGTAAAATCCACCACCTACAGAACGCATTACGTGCATAGGGATGATGCGTAGCGTACTTTCCAAAAAGTTCGGGTATTTCAAGATGCCTTCAGGCGTAAATTCCTTAAGCATTAAGCCCTGCGTAAACCCGGCCCAATACATAGGCACCGCGTAAAACAGGATCCCCAAAGTGCCGATCCAGAAATGGAAGGACGCCATTTTTTTAGAGTAAAGCTGGGTTTTATAAATGCGTGGGATCAGCCAGTAAAGTATGGCGAAGGTTAAGAAACCGTTCCAACCCAAAGCACCTACGTGTACGTGGGCAATGATCCAATCGGTAAAGTGGCCTATGGCATTAACCTGTTTCAGCGAAAGCATAGGGCCTTCAAAAGTGGCCATACCGTAAGCAGTAAGACCAACAACCATAAACTTAAGGATAACATCATCGCGCACCTTGTCCCAGGCGCCACGTAGCGTAAGCAAACCGTTGATCATACCTCCCCAGCTTGGCGCTATCAGCATAATGGAAAAAGCTATCCCTAATGACTGTGCCCAGCCCGGCAATGTGGTATATAACAGGTGGTGCGGACCAGCCCAGATGTAAATAAATATCAGCGCCCAAAAGTGCAGGATACTTAGTTTGTAAGAATAAATTGGCCTGTTAGCCATTTTGGGTAAAAAGTAATACATCATACCCAAATAAGGCGTAGTAAGGAAAAACGCTACCGCATTATGCCCATACCACCATTGAACCAATGCATCCTGCACACCGGCATAAACCATATAACTTTTAAAGGCAGATACCGGAAGCTCAAACGAGTTTACAATGTGTAATACCGCTATGGTAACAAAAGTGGCTATGTAAAACCAAATGGCCACATACAAATGCCTTTCCCGGCGTTTAAATATGGTACCGAACATATTGATACCGAATATCACCCATATCAGCGTTATAGCAATATCAATGGGCCATTCCAGTTCTGCGTATTCGTGGGATGTGGTAAGGCCCAGCGGCAATGTGATCACGGCCGAAACAATGATCAGCTGCCAGCCCCAAAAATGAATGTTACTAAGCAAGTCGCTGAACATCCTGGCTTTGAGCAGGCGTTGCAGTGAATAATACACCCCCATAAAAATGGCATTGCCCACAAAGGCAAATATCACGGCGTTGGTGTGTAAGGGCCGGATGCGGCCAAAGGTGGTATACTGGTTGCCCATGTTCATCCCCGGGCTATACAATTGTATAGCAACGATGAGGCCCACGGTCATCCCAATTATTCCCCAGATCACGGTGGCTATGCCAAAATTCCGCACGATCTTGTTGTCATAGTAAAATTTTTCGGGCTGCATAAAGTGTTTTTATTATGGTGTAAAACTATTGCCTTGGCTTAAGCGGCAGAATGATGGAGATTTGCACAAAAGATGACAGATATCACTTTTCGGGATCGGTATCCTCCGAATCATCCAACAGGATGCGTACCGATGGCGTATACAGATCTTCATTTTGCCCTGTCCGTTGGGCCCAGAAAAATGCAATCAGGAAAATGAGTGCAAGTACTACGCTGCACCCTATCAGAAAATAAATGACGCTCATGATAAATGCCTTTTTTTAGCTGCGAAATGTGTGGCCAGGCTGGTGAACGAAATAATGGTTACCGTACTTACCGGCATCAGTATTGCCGCAAACAAGGGCGAAAGCTTGCCGGTAACAGCATAACTTAAACCAATAAAATTATAAGTAAGGGAGATCAGGAAAGACGCATGAATGATCCGAACCGTATCTTTCGAAAACTGCAAAAATGCAGGTAGCCTGCCAAACGACCGGCCATCCATAATGGCATCACTGCCGGGCGAAAAGTTATTTACGTTATCGGTTACGGCTATGCCCAGGTCACTTTGTTTAAGCGCGCCCGCATCGTTCAATCCATCACCTATCATCATCACCTTAGCACCCTGTTGTTGCAGTTTGCCAATAAAATCAAGCTTATCCTGGGGCGACTGGTTAAAAAACAAGTTGTCTGTTGTTTTAAAAAAACGGATCAGTTCAAAGCGCTCGTGATCCTGATCTCCTGATAAAAGGTATAATTTATAGTCCTGCTCAAGACTGCTTATATTTTTCAGTCCGTCGCGGTATTGATGGGCAAAGGCAAAGTATCCCCGGTAATTACCATCTACCGAAACATGAACTTTGGTACCCGCCGAAGTGTCCCTGCTATACCCTGCAACATGCTGTTCGCTCCCGACACGCACCTCGTACCCGTTCACCGAAGCCGTGATCCCGCGGCCTGCTGCTTCCGTGAGGTCTGTTACCGGCAAACGTTTGCGGCCGCCAAGATACCTGCATATCATTCTGCTTAGCGGGTGATTGGAATGCATACAAACATTGTAAACCAGTTCCCGGTCTATTTCGCTTAATTGTGCGTTCAGTTGAACATGATCATTATCGCTGGTAGTAATGGTACCCGTTTTATCCATCACAATGGTATCAATAGCCGCCATTTGTTCAACGACGGCGGTATTTTTAAGGTAGAAAAGGTTCCGGTCGAAAATGCTTAGCGCTGCCGACATGGTGAACGGTGTACTCAAAGCCAGCGCACAGGGACAAGCAACTATAAGCACCGCGGTAAAAGCGGCTATACCCCTGTTTATATTGGTTGGCAACCAAAACAGTAGCGAGGCTATAGCTATCACCAGTAAAACAATGGTAAAATACTTGCTCACTTTTTGGTTAAAGGTTTGCATCCGGTTGTCCTGCTTGCGGTTAAAGGCCTCATTGTTCCAGAGTTGGGTGAGGTAACTTTGCGATACAGGCTTTACCACTTCCAGCTCAATGGCTTCGCCGGTTTGGCGGCCGCCGGCATAAATAATTTCGCCCCAGGTTTTGTTTATTGGCACGGCTTCGCCGGTTACAAAACTGAAGTCTACAAGCGCGTGCCCTTTCAATAATATGGCATCGGCCGGGATGATCTCGTTATTGCGGATCAGGATGCGGTGTCCGGTATGCAGATCCGAAAGCGGAATGGGCTTTTCCTTGTCATCGACAATAGTATTAACCGCCACCGGAAAAAACGAACGGTAATCGCGCTCGAAAGAAATATGATGATAGGTTTTCTTTTGAACAAATTTGCCTACCAGTAAAAAGAACACCAGTCCGCAAAGTGTATCGGCAAAGCCTGCCCCGGTATGTGTGATCACTTCAAAAACAGTGCGTACAAAAAGTACAGCTATCCCCAAAGCCAGCGGAAAATCAATATTCAGCGATTTACGGCGAAGGTTTTGCCATGCTGAAATAAAATATTCCCTACCACTGTAAAAAACCACCGGCAAACTGAACAACACATTTAGCCAGCCAAAAAAATGCCTGAATGATTGTTCATAAGCCGATATCCCGAAATATTCAGGAAAGCTCAACAACATTACATTGCCAAAACAAAACCCAGCCACCGCTATTTTCTGGATGAGGTGATCTTTAGTGGCGGCGTTTTGTTCTTTAATAACATCCTGTAAACTGATCAGCGGCTCGTAGCCGATATCATACAACAGCTCGACCAGTTGCTGCAGGTTTAACCGGTGATGATCAAAGCGGATATTAAGCTGCTTCTTTAAAAAATCAACCCGGCAATAATGTACGGCAGGATTAATTTTATTGAGCTTTTCCAATAGCCACAGGCATGAGCTACAATGGATATGCGGAATATAAAAAGTAACCATGGTAACGTGCTGATCGGTATAGTCGATAAGCTGGCTTATAATAGATGGTTCGGACAGATAGTCGAAACGCCTGTCGATCCGGGCACGGGTGGCGCCGGGATGGTCATTATAAGTATAATAGTTGCAAAGCTGGCTTTCTGACAGCAGCTGATAAACACTTTTACAGCCGTGGCAGCAAAAATGCTTATCATCCAGTATATAGGTTTCGGTTAAACAATCGTCACCGCAATGGTAACAGCTTATTTTTTCAATGGTTGGGCTTCCGGTCATGCTGCGTATGCTTTCAGGCTCAAAACTGCCCTATAAATGCCGAATAAATAATGATGAGTAATTGCCGAAAATGTGATATCCGTCAGTTTTTGAAGCTTGCACCTTGTATAGTTTTGACAACCGGAACCCAGGTTCCATCAAAACAAAAAATCTGCATGAGCCATACATTTCATATCCCGGTATTAGGATTAGGATATTCTGTTGATACCCCATTAAAAGTTGCGCGTTACGGCATCTCGTCGGTTATTTCGATAGTAGATGACGAACTGATTGAAAGGATGCGGGAGTATCATACATTATGCAACAATGAATCTTTTACACCGATACCTAAATCAGCTCCGGATGCCCGTGCAAAACGGATCACTGCATACCTTAACCTTGTTAATGAGTTAGTACACCGGCAATTTGAACAACTGAGAAATGAAGCATTTGAACCCGGCACAGACATCACCCGGTACTTTGAACTTTTGCCCGATTCTTCACAGCTTAAGCAAGGTTATGAATTGATGCTGGATTATCCGGATGAGGAGCGAAAGGCTATTTTTCAAAATATCCTGCGTAAAAAGATGACCATTGGCGCTATCGACGTAAACATCATGTCGAAAGTGGATAAGATGAATTTTGATGCCGATGGGAACTATCTTGGTGATGAAAATACTGATGCACTGGCTGCCCTGCGTGGTTTTGTTAACAGTTCCCTGCATTCATCGATTATACTATCGGCCGGGATGAACCCGAGGCTATATAGCTACCTGGAAACTTTCAATGAATTTTTACCGGATAACGAAGGCCACTTCAGCAAGCAGATCATCCTTAAGGTAAGTGATTTTCGTTCGGCATTTATACAGGCTAAGTTTCTGGCAAAAAAAGGATTATGGGTGTCAGAATTCAGGGTTGAATCAGGATTAAACTGTGGCGGGCATGCCTTTGCCACCGAAGGCTTTTTGCTTGGACCGATACTGGAAGAGTTTAAGGAGAAACGGGCCGAAATGACCGCCGAGCTTTTTCAATTATACACAACCGCATTGACAAGCAAGGATATTGCCTGTACCACTGTACCTAAGCAGCGTTTAACCGTACAAGGCGGCATCGGCACAGCCGAAGAAAATAACTTTTTGATGGAACATTACCAGCTTGATGCCACCGGCTGGGGAAGCCCGTTCTTATTAGTTCCGGAAACTACTAATGTTGACGAGCAAACGCTGATGCAGCTTGCAGACGCCACAAGCGAAGATTTTTACGTAAGCGGTGCTTCGCCATTGGGGATCTTGTTCAATAATTTCAGGCCTAACAGCATGGAACAGCTGCGATTAAAACGTCTGCAAATGAACAGGCCCGGCAGTCCCTGCACCAAGAAATATTTAGTTACCAATACTGAATTTACAGAACAGCCTATCTGCACTGCATCAAGGGAATATCAAAACCTAAAGATCAAACAACTGCGATCGCTTAACCTGCCACAGGATGAGCTGCAACAGCAGATTGATACAGTTACCGAGAAAATTTGCCTTTGTGAAGGTTTATGTACATCGGCCTATATTAAATACGAGATACTGAAACCAAAGGAAACACCTGCCGTAGCCGTATGCCCCGGCCCCAACCTTGCCTATTTCAACAGGCTGTATACGCTTGATGAAATGGTAAAACATATTTACGGTAAGCTGGACCTCCTGGAGAAAGTAAAGCGGCCTCATATGTTCATCAAAGAGCTTGACCTTTACATTGAATACTTACAAACCGACATCAAATCGCATTTAATAAACCTTACGGATAAGAAAAAGAAACAGCTGGATAAATTTAAAGCCCAGCTACAGGAAGGCATCAGTTATTATAAACAACTGTTTCATAAATCTGCCGCTGTGTTAAACTTTAATATGGATTGGATTAAAGAATTAAGCACGTTTGAAGACACTTTAGATCACCTGCTGATCCCTTAAAATCTGCCTAACTGCACTATATGAACTCAACTGCCGTCATCCGGCGGGTTTTGTTGAGTTCATTTATATAATATAAAGGACGAGGCGGATTGTGACAGGCTATTAAATTTTACTGACAGCGCACGGCAATGTCTCCAATATTTCCGGAAAGGCCTGCTGGTATAATCCTGCAGGTGCTCTCCGATTCTTTATAAGCTTCCACATAAGGCACCTGTAATTTCGATGGCATACTATTTAACAATATGGTCAGCTACTTTCTTTACAGTCTTTTTCTTCACGCCGGTTTTATCGCTAACAATGCCGGAGGCCAAATCCTTGGCTCCATCTTTTAGCTTGTGCTTCACTGACTTTATTACTTCACCGCCGTTTTCGGTTAAAAACAGGTAGGCCAATACGCCGGCCAATGCCGCGCCTGCCGCTACAGCAACAATTAACCCTGTGTTATCTTCTTTTTTAAATGGATTTTTCATAACTACTTAACAAAAGAGACTGCTAATTGTTAGGATAAAAAAGGAGGAATTATGCCCTGGTATAACGGTGATTACCCGCCATCATATAAAAACCAACCAAAGAAAATAAGGGATAAAGCAACCGAGATAGCTAATGAGGTTTTAAAAACAACCGGTAACGAAGGTGAAGCCATTGCTACCGGCTTAAAACAAGCCCGTGCTCATTTCAAAAACAAAGAAAAGCCGGAATAATCCGATAAATTATAACTGATCGATACGCACCCAGTTCATGCCGGCGGCTGTGGCAGCTATCGTTCCAGCCTCACCATCTTCAAACACAAGGCAGTCACCAGGGGCAACTCCCAATAGTTCCGCGGCTTTCAAAAAAGGGTCGGGAAACGGTTTGCCCCGCTCTGTTTCGCCTGCGCAAACCATCACTTCAACAAGATCCGCTATCCCCAGCACTTGGAGCGTCCTTTCTACAGCAACCCTGCCGCTACCGGATACCACGCCGATCTTCACTTTTCCAACATGCGCCCGCAGATGATCAACCACATGGGTTATCGGAAGCGTGTGAGCGATATATTCGTCAAGAAATAATTTATATTTCTGTTCCTTAAACTCCGCCGGGTCAAAATCTGTTCCGTATTTTTTATTGATCTCTTCAATAACATTGATCACTGGCCAGCCGGCCAGCTCATCTATTATATCACCTTCAATTATGTGCCCCTTATTTGCAGCTACTTTTATATAGGTTTCTTTATGTGCACCCATATTATCTGCCAGGGTGCCATCGCAATCGTACAGAAAAGCTTTATATCCTTTGCTCAGGTTAGTTAGTTGCTCAAGTTTTGAAATTTCCATTGCCGCAAATATAACTCTTCAGCATTTATGGCGTCATCATCTTTTAAGCAATAGTGCAGCCTGTGGCTCCTCTTGGCGTTCTTCAGTATAACGCACTCTCCAAACCTTTATCTATTTTAAACAAATCGTTATACCTGATAAGTTCGTCATCCTTAAGTGAGCAGGTAAGGTAAGTTATATTCAACCTCTGCCGAATTAATTTTTGTTTGTTCGTTTGCCCGGCTAATAATTTTGCTATTAATTTACTGCTCCCCCATATAATTATATTACCGGTGCGTGAAGTCCGGTTATCATCGTTACCCAAAAACTTAACCGGCAATTCCTGTTTACTTTTATTGGGAGCCGGAGATAGAAGAAAGACGATTTTATCTCCCCTTACACTTACACTCACAACAGAACGATTATGAGCCCCCTTAACAAGAGCTGCTAAAGAAGCCTGATCCGCTTTTATCCTTAGATAATAATTGCTATCCGCCCCGTGTATTGTTAAGGTGAGTGATGGAATATTAAGTTCAACCTGGGTTTTTCTACGGATGCTATACCAGCGCAGGCGCTCCATATTTATAGCCATAAGGCGGATACCTGCTTCCGGAAACTCATAACAATCGCCCACAAATAAGCCGGTTTGTAAATAAAGCCGATGACGAAAGTCGCGGTATGCCTTTGATTGCGGCTGCACGTCAGTGATCGCCTTAGTAAAATCCCGGCTTAGCAATGCAGCTTTAAGTACGGAAGCCGCATCAAAATCACCTACTTCGGCATCAATTTTCTGCCTCGGATAGTCCGGATTGAGTCTTCCGAAATGCAGGTCATTGATAAAGGTAATAAGGGCATCACTTAACCACATATCAAATTGTACTTTTTGCAGGTTACTTACCTGGGTATGATAATTGGTCAATAATTCTAATTGAGTATAAGTTAGTTTTTCGGGATGATAAGCGGTATGGTTTAAGCCGTATTGATTTACACAATCTAATAGTATCATAGCGTCACCGGCATGCATTTTAACTGTATCAGGCGCAATCCAGGCCAGTTTATATCCCAGCAGGCGGTAAAAACGCGCTACCGAAAGCGGGTAGTGTTGTTTCTTTTGCTGCTTGCTAAGCTGTTGCCGAATAACGGTAGTCATACCTGTATCCACACCAATAAAATGAGATGGAACAGACCGCGCCGCCAATGCGAATGAGCTAAACATCAAACACAGGCAACAGCTTAATTTTGAGAGATTTTTCATACAAAAGAATTTGTGCCAAATACCAGGCCATGAACTTATTAAATTATGGACAATCAATTCGTACGCTTTAACCGGGTTTGGCGATTTCCAATACCATTCTGCCTTCAATATCCCCTGCTTTCATCCTGTCAAATATCCCGTTGATATCCTCCAGACCAGCCGTATGAACAGTTGCTTTCACTTTACCCTCAAGCGCAAATTCAATGGCTTCCTGCATATCTTTCCTCGTACCGACGATAGAACCGCGAACGGTGTACCGGTTAATGACCGATTCAAAAATGGGCAGATCGAAATTACCTTTTGGCAAACCGTTTAAAGCAATGGTTCCTTTCTTCCTTAAGGCGGATATACCTTGTTTAAAAGCTATAGGTGACACCGCCGTTACCAATACGCCATGCATACCGCCAGTTGCTTTTTTCAAAAACTCTCCCGGGTCCTGTTTCAGCGCATTCACCGTTAAATCGGCACCCAAACTCCGGGCAAGCTGTAGCTTATCATCGGCTATATCAATAGCGGCTACATGCAGCCCCATGGCCTTAGCATACTGAACAGCAAGATGCCCTAAGCCGCCTATGCCCGATATAGCGATCCACTCACCCGGTTTTACTTCGGTTTCTTTTATTCCTTTGTAAACCGTGACACCTGCACAGATAATAGGTGCCATTTGGGTAAAATTTATGGTAGCCGGGAAATGGGCTACATACCGTGGGTCGGCAATTACATATTCTGCAAAACCGCCATCTACGCTATAGCCTCCGTTTTGCTGCGAATCACAAAGCGTTTCCCAGCCGGTTATGCAAAATTCGCAGCCCCCGCAGGCACTGTACAGCCAGGGCACACCTACAATATCGCCTTCCTTAACATTTTTAACGTCCTTACCAAGCGCTGCCACATAGCCAATAGCCTCGTGCCCGGGTATCAATGGCATTTTAGGCTTGGCTGGCCAATCGCCCTGGCAGGCATGCAAATCGGTATGGCATACACCGCAGGCCATCACTTTTACCAATATTTGGTTTTCGCCCGGTTCTTTCACCGGCATTTCTTCAATTTGCAGCGGCTGTCCAAATGCATGGATCACCGCGGCCTTCATTTTTTTAGGCAGCATATATCTTTTTTATAAATGATCAGGAACAGTTTATTTGGCAGCGGGAAATATCAGTAAAGGAATATCCAGCCGCCCGGCCATTTTTTCGCTATGGCTGCTTTTCAGCAACCTGTAAATGAAATCGTGGGGCCTGTGTATCATCACCAGCATATCAACCCTTCCGTGCGCACATAACCAGGTCAAACCGGTTTCCACACGGGCGTTTCTTACACTGCGATAATAGATAAGCGGGTAATTTGCTTTGTTAGAGACCTCGGTCATGAAGTTTGAAATAGTCTTTTTCAATTCGTCCGGTACTTCCCCGTCGTGAATATGGGTAAGCAAAATCTCTGCACCTAATATTTGGGCTAAGGGTATTAAATGAAATAAACTCTCCAGGTCATTTTCGGGATGGGCAAAATCTGTCGCGAATGCTATCTTTCTAAGGGGGACAAACTTAGTATCGGGTGAAATGAGCATCAAAGGTTTGGTAGTGGCTTCGATCATGTTTTTGCACTGGTTGCTTAATAAAAAACTGCTCATCCCTTCGCCATGGCTTCCCATCACTACAAAGTCTACGGGGTTACTTTCCGCATAACTTTCCACCACATCGGTTACGGTACCCGATTCATTTATGAGCGTAATTTCCGGCTTAAATTCATCGGACCGGGCAGCTTTTTCCAGTTGGGATCTCAGCTTTTCAAGCCCAAGGGTACTGCCTGTTAACAACAGTTCAATATCATCCATTGGCCATACTAAAACACCCGATTGAGGCATTTCTGCGGGCACAATAACAGCGTTACAGAGTACGATATTAGCTTTTATCTGTTTGGCCAGATTATAGCCATATTCAGCAGCCTGCTTTGCATTGGCTGAAAAATCGGTAGCAACAAGCAGCGTTTTCATGTTTTAAGTGGTTAATATTTGATATCATAAAGCAGCCTGTTTTTGCCAGTGAAAATAGTGACGGGGATCACCTTTAAATATGACACTTAACCCCAAACAAGCTGTTTAGCAAATAAGTACATGCGGTAAAATTGTGCTGCGTCAAACGAAAAGTATTGATAAATGATCATGTGAGTTTTATACTGCAGTAAAATTAAATTAAAACCCAATGATCAGAATATGACGGAGATCTGTTATCAGAACATGCCGTATAGCTATTTGTTTTTTTTAAATCATTTGATCCATAAAACACAAGGGGCTGTACCTTATTATGATACAGCCCATTCACTACAGGTTAAAAACACTTATTACTTAGTAACGATATTAATCCTCCCCCCGGTTTTAAACAGATCATGGGATACAAAATAGCCATCGTTAGCTTTTCCGTTCACTTTTATCGATGTTACGGCCCTACCCTTGCCCGGTTTGCTGATTGTTAATGTTTTACCATTGCTGGTTGTCCATTTCACTTCATCAAACAGTGGTGCTGTTACAATATATTTTGGATCGGTTGCCGAAAATGGGTACAAGCCTAAAGCGCTGAAAACATACCATGATGACATTTCGCCGGCATCATCCATGCCGCTAAGCTCCAAACCTTCATCGCCAATGCCATACAGGTTATTTAAAATATAGTCGATTATTTTTTGAGATTTTTCCGGTTTATTGATGAAAATATAAGCGAAAGGCGCTTCGTGATCGGGTTGGTTGCCCTGGCAGTACTGCCCTATCATGGTTTCCACGTTACGGGCAATATAGTTAGGGTTCCATGGCAGGGTAAATAATGAGTCGAGCTTTGACTCAAAGCCTTTTGGCCCACCGTAAAGCTTGATCAGACCTGGCATATCATGCGGCGCAAAGAATGATACCTGCCAGGCATTAGCCTCGCGGTACATGTATTCATAGTACGGGTGCTGAGGGTTGAAGTTTTTGATCCATTCGCCATTCTCCAACCTGCCGCGCATAAACCGGGTTGACGGATCAAACATGTTTTTATAGTTTTTTGAGCGCGCCATCAGGATCCGGTAATTAGCTGTATCACCTAATTTTTTGGCTATCTGGGCTACCGAATAATCATCGTACGAATACTCCAGCGTTTTTGAAACACCGGCCTTGGCTTTGGTTTCTACCTCTGGTTTAGCGATGTCTGGGTCAGAAATATAACCTTTTTTAATATACTCGGTAATAAATGGGCGCGGACCGCCTTCAACATTGGCATTCCTTAACAACAGTTTGTAAGTGCCTTTAACATCGAAATTATCAATCCCCCGCAGGTAAGCTCCAGCAATAGACGAAGCCCCATGATCACCATGAAAAAACGTAGGGATAAAGCCTGTTTTATCGCCAACATCTTTCAATGATTTGATAACATCAAGCGTTACATCGGGCGTGATCAAACCCAGCAGCACATCTTTATTGCGGTAAGTATCCCATAGCGATGGCTCCGTATAATACCTGTTACCGGTTTTTACCACGTTTCTTTTGGCATCGGTAAACTCGCCATTTACATCACTGCGCAGGGCAGGCCACAGGAACGAGCGGTACAGGCATGAATAAAACATGCGTTTTTGTTTTTCGGTGCCGCCTTTTACCTGTATGGTCGATAACAGTTTTTCCCAGGTTTGCGATGCTTCCCCACGGATAGCATCGAAGCTTTTATTGCCAATCTCTTTCTCCAGGTTTTCTTTAGCATTTTTTTCGCTTACAAATGATAAGCCTATCTTCAATTCAACGGGGCCTGTGCTGCCATCAGCCAGATACAGCATAGCGTATCCGCTGCGCTGACCTTCCTCTGTTTTTTCCAGTTTATTGATTTTCGTGTTTATCGTGGCGTAGAAGTAAACATTTTCGCCGCCCTGAAAACCTTGTACAGCATTAGGCCCGGCCTGCTCTATACGCCAGGTTGACACCCTGCTGTTGGCCTTACCCAAATCAAAAAGGATTTGCCTGTTGCTGTTGTTTTTAAACTGGTATTGATGATAACCGCACCTTAAGGATGAAGTAAGGTTCACATTTACCCCATAATCGTCAAGGTATACCTGGTAAAAGCCGGGGGCCGAGCTTTCTTTTTTATGCGAAAACCTGGAACCAAATTTACTGCCCCGTGGGTTTGATACCGGCAGGATAGGGATATTACATAGGTTCCAGTGGCCTTTGTTGGTGTGTGTAAAGCCATAAATAACCGAGTCCTCATATTGGTAGCCTGCGCCGGAGCCATAAGCTGTAATCGGGCTTAATTGCACCATAGCATTTGGCAATGAGCTGCCTGGAAAGGTAAGCCCGGCCCATGAGCGCCATCCATCGGGCAACTTATAACCAAGAATTTTAGGGTCGTTGAGCGGCGCGGTGCCTATAAACGTATTTACATATTTGGAGTACACCGGTTTGGTTTGTGCGTTTGAAGCGTTCACCGTAAAAAAAATCAATAATGTTAAACTGATCAGGGTTTTAATTGGATTGTTCATTGATAGGTTTTGATTAGCGTCACAAATTAATGCTAAATTGATTTAGGAACATAGCAAATTATACATTTTTGTTGACGTTCTGTTCATTTTTTTAATATTGGGATGCTGTTATATTCAGGTTTTCTTTAACGATTGCATGAACTGCAAAGGCGATTTGCCATACTCCTTTTTAAATGCCCTCGAAAAATTTGAGTTGCTTTGCAGGCCTATCCTATCAGCTACCTCATTCATGGATACATCTTCATGGGTCATGATCTGGATGGCCCGCTTAAGCCTTACTGTACGGATAAACTCGCCAACAGATTGGTCGGAGATCCCTTTTATTTTTTGATACAGTTTGGTACGGCTGATATACAAATGCTTACACAAAAAGTCGACATCAAGATCAAGGTCCTGTATGTTATCTTCAATCACGTTGATCAGCTTTTGAAAAAACTCTTTATCCTTTTCAGAATGTACCAGTTCCGTAGCTTCCGACAGGTAATCTTTGGCATAACGCTGCTTAAGCTTTTCGGCCTGCTCAAATATGTTGCTAACCGTTAACAGCAACAGGTCAATACTTAAAGGCTTGGCAAAATAGAAGTCGGCCCCCGACTCCATGCCTTCAATTTTAGTATCCAACGCATCTTTGGCCGATAGAATAACAAATGGGATATGGCTGGTTTCAAACTGTTCTTTAACCAGTTTACAAAGCTCAATGCCATTCATGCCGGGCATCATTACATCACTTATAATAAGGTCAGGTACTTTTTCGGTGGCCATTTCAATGCCCTGCCGGCCATCTTCGGCTTCATAAACAACATAGTACTTTTCAAAGGCTTGTTTTAAAAACGCGCGCAGCTCATGGTTATCCTCAACAAGCAATATGTGCTTGCGACTTTTTAGCGGAGCCTGATGGTTGCCGGGTTCATGATCAGGTAACGGGATCAGGATAGCATTATCAATAACTTCCAGCTGAGCCTCCACACTACTTCCTACTGCCTTCTCGGCTAAATCATAATTTTCTTCTCCCCAGGGAATGCCTATAATAATTTCTGTCCCCTTGTACCTTTCACTATAAACGTAAATATCGCCTTTATGCAGTTGGGTAAGGCTTTTAACCAATGCCAGGCCAACACCCGAGCCCAGATGGTTTTTACTGATGCGGTAATACCTGTCAAAAATGCGGGTAATAGAGTCGCTGGAGATTCCTATCCCGGTATCGGCAACCCTGAAATAAATATATTTTTTTGCGCGGTGATCTTTATTTAGCAATTCGAACCCA
>Ga0163162_10002566_pt1 | contig 17192 bp, 17 predicted proteins | sample S55metaG_FD_115310 | JGI IMG/M metagenome (GOLD analysis project Ga0163162, IMG submission 115310) | Switchgrass rhizosphere microbial communities from Kellogg Biological Station, Michigan, USA - S5-5 metaG | ecosystem: Host-associated > Plants > Roots > Rhizosphere > Soil | place: USA...
ACTCGGGCGCATCACCCGCTACGAATACGATGATGACCTGCACCTGGTCTCGCGGCGGATCAACCCCGACGGCACGCGGGTGCAGTACCGCTACGACCATGCGCAGTTATTGCTCACCGAGATCGAAAACGAATCCGGGGAAAAGTATCGGCTGGACTACACGCCGACCGGGTTGATTCGTCAGGAGGTCGGTTTTGACGGCCGCCGCACCGCGTACGCCTATGACCTCAACGGCCATCTGCTGGAGAAGACCGAGTTCGGTGATGACGGCTCCTGTTTGCTCACTGCTTATGAGCTCGATGCTGCCGGGCGTCTTCTGCTCAAAACCCTGCCCGACGGCCTCAAGGTCACCTACCAATACGACCGCCTCGGCCGTCTGATTGGTGTCGACGACGGCCAGCAACACCCGCTGGCCTTCGAGTACGACCGCCAGGATCGGCTGATCACCGAGCATCAGGGCTGGGGCACCCTGCGTTACCGCTACGACGCCTGCGGCCAGCTCAAACGCATGCGCCTGCCGGACAACAGCCTGCTCGACTACCACCACGCCAAGGGTGGCGCGCTGACCGGCATCGACCTCAACGGCGCGCCGCTGACTCGTCACGTCTACCAGTCCGGACGCGAACAACAACGTCAGCAGGGCCTGCTGCTCAGCGAATATACCTACGACGATCAAGGACGATTGCTCGCCCACGCCGTAGGCCATCAGCGTGATGCGCTGTACCGCCGCGATTATGCCTACAACGCCAACGGCAATCTCGCGCACATCGCCGATAGCCGCCACGGCCAACGCACCTACGGCTACGACGCCCTCGACCGGCTGATCCGCGTACGTCACTCACGCGACGAACTGCCGGAAAGCTTCGCCCACGACCCGGCCGGCAACCTGCTGATGCAGGACCGCCCCGGCCCCACCCAGGTAAAAGGCAACCGCCTGCTGATGCAGGGCGATCGTCATTACGACTACGACGCCTTCGGCAACCTGATCCGCGAACGCCGTGGCCGCGCGCAAACACTGGTCACCGAATACCGCTACGACAGCCAGCACCGCCTGATCGGCCTGACCCGCCCGGATGGCCAGACCACCAGTTACCGCTACGACGCCTTCGGCCGACGCATCAGCAAAACCGTCAACGGCGAGACCACCGAGTTCTTCTGGCAAGGCGACCACCTCGTCGCCGAAAGTAGCGAAAACGAATACCGCAGCTACGTCTACGAACCCGGCACCTTCCGCCCCCTCGCGCTGCTCGACGGCAAAGGCCCGCAAAAAGCCTGTCCCTTCTACTACCAACTCGACCACCTCGGCACCCCGCAGGAACTCACCGACTACAGCGGCGACATCGTCTGGTCCGCGCAATACGACGCCTACGGCAAAGTCGCCACGCTGACCCTGGCCGGCGAGGACTACCTGAACCAGCCGCTGCGCTTTCAGGGGCAGTACTTCGATGGCGAAAGCGGGCTGCATTACAACCGGCATCGGTATTACGACCCGAGACTGGGGCGGTATCTGACACCGGATCCGATCAAGTTGGCTGGTGGGTTGAATCAGTACCAGTACGTGCCGAATCCGACGGGGTGGGTGGATCCGTTGGGGTTGAACTCCAATTGTCCACCCAAAGGTCGAAAATCGATCAATTGTCCAAAACCTGATGAAGTTGAGCTTCCACAGGTTTCCAGGCGCGGTGCATTCAGGCAGGCAAAGGTTGATGCAGGAATACCGAAAGGGCAACAGCCTGACATTCAAGCTGATGAGGTAAGTGGCAGGCAGAAGCAATTCACCTATGTCAACATGACGGATAGAAAAGGAAATAACGTTCTAGACAGCAGTGGAAAGCCGATTATAACCAGAGAATATAGATTCACCCGAGAGGATGGTTTTATATTGACACTCCAAGACCACTCAGCGGGACATAAATATGGAGATGTAAATAATCGAGGAGATCAAGGTCCTCACATAAACATACGACCCGCGCATGACACACGCAATGGCAAAGTAAAAAATACGAGCAATCATTATCCATTCAAGGAATGACCATGAAATACTGGAATGAAATAGAAGGAAGTAAACTCTTCAATATGGTATTCAGCAGAAATATACCCGTTGGGGAGATCAAGCTATTCGCTTTAAACATGGACAACAACCTTTCAACATTGACCTTGGCATTTGATATTAGAGAAATGCCGGACACTCCTCCGAAAAAATGGGAATCCATAGGATACAATGCTTGCCGAATCGGAATAACATGCGGTGAAATCAGAGAGTTGACGACATCCAATATTCCAACTCACAAAAACTTAAGTCTATTCATACAACCAATTGGAGACAGATATCTGATTTCAGCTGTATCAAGCACTTCGAAAGTAACGTTTACCACATCATCAGTAAGACTGCGAGAACCTAGCGTATATTTAACAGAGTTACCTTTCTAAAATTTATTGAGCGACGGGTGCTCTGTTACCGTGAGGCATCATAAAAAATTTATATAGATACAGAGAACAGTTCAACATCCAGTTGCTCAGCATGATTCTAGACAATTTGGAATTCTCTAAATCCGAGATCTCACATTGTTAGCACTACAAAAAAAAACGCCTATACCTAGACTCGCTCACCCGATCAATGACTGGTGGGCAGCCATTTTTAGTCACTAACAAATTTGTAGGACCTGTTGAACTCAGGCCCTTAAAATCCGGATTCAGACGCTCAGATCTTCTCAAACATCCGATCACTGCTCATCCTCATCCTCTTCATACTCCATATCCGCCTCATCCGAATCATTCAGCGGCACCGTCGCATCATCCATCAACGACCCCGGGTCCTCATTCCCCGGATCATTGATAAACGGCAGTCCACTCGAACCTTTCTCTTCCTTGCCTTCGGTTTCGGGAGTCATGGCAAACCTCGTCATTTCAGGGAGTGTATGAGGTTCGAAAAGCCCTACAGCCAATCGTTCCGAAGTCCGACGAGCAAATACAAAAAACCCGGCAAAAAGCCGGGTTTCCGTTTACCCCTCCATCAATGATGGCGGTTTTTATGTTTGTTCTTGTGCTTGTGACCGCCGCCCGAATGAGAGCCACCATCGTCACCGAGGTTATTACCGACCGCACCACCCGCCGCGCCGCCCAACCCTGCGCCAATGGTCGAGCCCGTAGAGCCGCCGAGGCTGTTGCCGACGACCGAGCCACCCGCCGCGCCGAGACCACCGCCAATCGCAGCTTCGGTGCGATTGCGCTTATTCGCCCCGACGGCACTGCCGGCCGCGCCACCAACACCCGCACCTACCGCCGCGCCAGTACTGCCACCGAGTTGTCCACCAACCACATGGCCGAGCGCGCCGCCCAAGCCGCCACCCACAGCGGCGGTGCCATCACCGGCGGCCATCGCCCCTTGTGCTAGCAGCAAACCGAAAAACAGTGCAGATAATGACAAGCGCATATGAACCTCACAGTTCCCGAAGCGGGACAGTCCGCCCAGACATGGGCCTATGTGAGATTGGAGACGCAAACGGGGAAAACGTTCAGCCATGAAAAAGCCCGACATCGAGCCGGGCTTTTTCTGACAAACGATCAGTCTCAGTGGCGCTTGTGACCTTTGGACAAGTTGCTGCCCACTGCGCCGCCAGCCGCACCGCCCAAGCCTGCACCAATCGTGGCGCCGGTTCTGCCGCCCAGGCTGTTGCCGATCACCGAACCACCGGCTGCACCGACACCGCCGCCAATCGCCGCTTTGGTCCGGCTACCCTTGCGCGCCGCCATTGCGCTGCCTGCCGCGCCTGCTACGCCGGCGCCAATGGCCGCGCCAGTGCTGCCGCCCATTTTCTGGCCGACGACATTACCCAGTGCGCCACCCAGACCACCGCCCAGCGCAGCAGTGCCATCACCGGCGGCCATTGCACCTTGAGCAACCAGAAGCCCCAGAACCAGAGCAGGCAGTGTTAAACGCATGACGAAAACCTCAAAAATAGGGATGACAAAAAGGGCCGGGATTTAATGCCGTCGCCGCGCAAAAGTCCAGACGAAATCAGAGGCTTCGCGCACATGGCGCCGATTGGACAGCGATTCTGGAAAAGGTTTTATGACAGGCAAAAAAAAGCCCGCTGGGGAGACGGGCTGGAGACTTGCTTTCTAACGGATGGCTTCACCCTACTGCGGTAGACGTGAAAAGTTTGTGAAAGCAAATCGATTTGCCGTCATCGACTGTAAGAAATTTCTTCACGCGCACAGTCATAAAAAAACCCCGATCGATGACGGGGTTATTCAGACAAAGATTATTTTCTGGCTCGCGGGGTGACCTTGGGGAGAAATTTCGCCTTCGGTCCTGTCGGTGCCGTGGATTTGATTTTGCCGATCTGCACCGGATCCTCGCCAAAACCTGACTGGTACTCGGTCTGGCCGCACCGTACGCAGTTATTGAAGGAAAATTCAGCGCCATCGTCTTCGATATACGGATCAGTCATACCTTCGCCCCTTCGTAACAGGCCGAGACCGGCAAAAAACCTTTTGCCTGAAAAAATATCGACCTCCATGGCTTTTGAGACTAGTCGGTCATACCTGGACTTGTTGTTCATATCAGCTGAAGCCCGACGAATGGCCTACAAAAATCAAACTCGACGATGAGCCGTTGGTCCCGCATTACTAAAGAATTCCGGAGGCAGGCCGTTGCCCTTTTTCATACAAATGAATCTCAAGGAGAGAACATGCAAATCAACGGATTCCCGAATCTACCCGTCGTAAAGCTCACGGACGAACAAATCGCAGCCGGCAAAGCCGGGGCGGAAAAACTCAAGGAAAAGATCGCTTCCGGTGAAATCACCATCAAATATCCGGGTCCGGATACGCCGGTTCTGCAGCCTGGCGTCATTTACCATCCAAGCCAGCCGGTGCAACCGAGTCAACCTTCCGACACACCTGCGCTTGTCGCCATCGACACGCCACTGACCTATGACGCTAAAGGCGCTGTGATCCTCAAGCCACAGGGCTGATGGCATAGAAAAAGAGCCCATTCATTACTTGATGGGCTCACTTGCCTGGCGATCAACATTCAGCGCAACTTCACAGCCGTCCCCGTCGCAAACACCACAACCATCCCGCCATTGCCGCCGGGCATGCTGATCTCGAAGTCCACCCCTACCACCGCGTCCGCCTGCAGAGCACGCGCCCGCTCCCTGATTTCCTCAGTCGCCTGAATACGCGCCTCCTTCAACGCCCGCTCTAGCGTCTGCGAACGTCCGCCGAAAAAATCGCGCATACCGGCGAACATGTCACGAATCACATTGACGCCCTGCACCGACTCGGCACTGACAATGTCCAGATATGCCGTGATTTGCCGACCTTCAATGGTATGAGTGGTGGAAATGATCATGGATGTCGTCCCTATACGGATGAATAAATTCGCGATTGTAATGGCTCAAAGCGGACTGCACGCCGCTGCCAATAAAATCCAGACGCCAGAAACCACAGAACCCCTGACTTCTTTCGAAATCAGGGGTTTTGTGTATTGAATGTGGCGGTGAAGGAGAGATTCGAACTCTCGATACAGTTTCCTGTATACACACTTTCCAGGCGTGCTCCTTAAGCCACTCGGACACTTCACCGTATCTCTTCAAACATGTTCTGTCTGTCGAGGCGCGCTAATGTAGTCGAAAGCTTTTGCGATGGCAAACTTTTTTTCAGAATTTTCATGCGGTTAAGAGAAAAAGTCGTTTTGCCCGCTGCCAGCCCATGGCAAACCGGCCAATCTTCGGTGGGCGCGGCCCTTCTATATAGAAGCAGAACGCCTCGCCACGCTGGACGGGCCGTGAAACGGTGACTGGCGGGTCAGTCACGGCGCTTTACCTGGCCTGCGGCGGTGGGTAACGTCTGCCCATCTTTCTTACAAGGAATAGCGTCATGAGTGAGTTGATTTCCTACCACCTCGAAGACGGTATCGCGACCCTGACTTTGAGCAACGGCAAGGTCAATGCCATTTCTCCGGACGTGATTGCGGCATTCAACGCGGCGCTGGATCAGGCGGTAACTGATCGTGCCATCGTGATCATTACCGGTCAGCCGGGGATTCTGTCCGGCGGCTACGATCTGAAAGTGATGACCGCCGGCCCTAAAGAAGCCGTGGCGCTTGTCACTGCCGGTTCGACGTTGGCGCGTCGCCTGCTCTCTCACCCGTTCCCGGTCATCGTCGCTTGCCCGGGTCATGCTGTGGCGAAGGGTGCTTTCATTCTGTTGTCTGCTGATTACCGCATCGGTGTCGACGGCCCGTTCAGCATCGGTCTGAACGAAGTGCAGATCGGTATGACCATGCACCACGCCGGTATCGAACTGGCGCGTGATCGTCTGCGTCGCTCGGCGTTCCACCGCTCGGTGATCAACGGCGAGATGTTCGATCCGCAAAGCGCTGTGGATGCCGGTTTCCTCGACAAGGTGGTTGCCGCCGAGGAGTTGCAAGGTGCCGCCCTCGCCGCTGCGCGTCAATTGAAGAAGATCAACATGCTCGCGCACAAGAATACCAAGTTGAAAGTACGCAAGGCGCTGCTGGAAGCCCTGGATAACGCGATCATTCAGGATCAGGAACACTTGGGTTAACCACCCGTTCATCCCTTCAAGAAAAAGCCCGACCGTCGTGTCGGGCTTTTTCTTGCACGCTTGGTTTAAAAGTCTGCGGCCGCTCTAGGACAGGTCTGACCCTCCATTCGGAAACATGCGCTTAAACATCGGCTATCTCCGGACTCTATAGTGGCAATTGCCGAAAACAGTGCACATCCGTACACTGCGCCACCTTTTGTCCCGGTGGGGCCTGAAAATGCTGTTCGTGTTTCGTATGTTATTGATGGGCCTGCACTTTATTCTGGCCGGCGTGCTCGGGGTGATTCTCGGGATCTGCCGCCCGTTCAACCCGGACAACAGCCGTCTGTGCGCCCGCCTCTACGCGCTGCCAGCGATGTGTATTTTACGTTTACGAGTAAAGTCCGATGTCAGCGGTTTGATGAACAAACCCGACAGCTGCGTGATCATCGCCAACCATCAGTCCAACTATGACTTGTTCGTGTTCGGCAACGTAGTGCCGCGTCGTACCGTGTGCATCGGCAAGAAGAGCCTCAAGTGGGTACCGTTGTTCGGGCAATTGTTCTGGTTGGCGGGCAATGTGCTGATCGACCGTGGCAATGCGCACAAGGCGCGCCAGTCGATGCTCACCACCACCAACACCCTGCAAAACGAAAACACCTCGATCTGGGTATTTCCGGAAGGCACACGCAACCTCGGCGAAGAATTGCTGCCCTTCAAGAAAGGCGCGTTCCAGATGGCGATTGCCGCCGGCGTGCCGATTGTTCCGGTTTGCGTCAGCAGCTACATCAAGCACATGCGCCTGAATCGCTGGCGCAGCGGGAAAATCCTCATACGCTCGCTGCCGGCGATTCCTACAGTCGGATTGACCATGGATGACATGCCCATGCTCATCAATCAGTGCCGCGAGCAGATGCGCGAGTGCATTGAATCGATGGACCGGCAACTGCAAGCCGCCTAAGAAGACAACCCGCCCTGTGCGGGTTTTCTTTTGCCCGGTGAACTGTACAGATTTCACTGACTCTCAAGCAGCGACACGGCTAAGCTGAAGCCTTGTATTCCCTGCCACCTGCCAAGAAGAAGTGAATCACCACCATGGGTCGAGTTGTTGCTGCTGCGGTGTACAGCGCAGGCAAGAAAGTCACCAATATTACCCTCGACGAAGGCGCCGCCTGGGCTGCGAAAACCGGTCACTTTGTCTGGATCGGCCTTGAAGAGCCGGATGCTCAGGAGCTGTCCAATCTGCAACGCCAGTTCAACCTGCACGAACTGGCCATTGAAGACGCTCTGGAAAAACACAGTCGACCGAAACTGGAAACCTTTGGCGACGCTTTGTTTATCGTCACCTACTCGCCCATCCGCGAACACGGCGTTCTGCAGTTCATCGAAACGCACATCTTCGCCGGCAAGGGCTACATCATCACGGCACGTAACGGTCACTCGGCGTCCTACGCCCATGTCCGCCAACGTTGTGAGGCACGCCCGCTCTTGCTGGAACACGGGGAAGATTTCGTACTGTATGCGCTGCTCGATTTCGTCATCGAGAACTACCAACCGGTGGGCGAAGCCATTCATGCCGAAATCGATGAACTGGAACGCAACGTGTTGTGTAGCGCGTTGAACGAGCGTGACATTCAAAAGCTGCATGGCTTGCGCCGCGATGTCGTGCGCCTGCGCCGGTACGCGGCGCCGATGGTCGAAATTGGCGAGGAACTGCAGAAGCTGAGTTTCCCGTTTATCGACAAGAACATGCGCCCGTACTTCCGCGATGTGCAGATCCACGTTACGCGGCAGATGGAAGACCTGAGCACACTGGCCGATATCGCCAGCCAGACCATCGAAATCGGTGTGTTGCTCGAGGCTTCACGGCAAAGCGTGGTACAGCGCAAGTTTGCTGCCTGGGCGGCGATTCTGGCGTTTCCGACGGCGGTGGCGGGGATTTACGGGATGAACTTCCAGAACATGCCGGAGTTGAGTTGGCATTACGGCTATTTCGGTGTGCTGGGGTTTATTACGGTGGGGTGTGTGAGTTTGTGGGCGAGCTTCAAGAAATCCGGGTGGCTGTAGAGCAGACCGAGTTGTCTGGAACATTCGCGAGCAGGCTCGCTCCCACATTGATCGGTGGCGCACCGGAAATCTGATGTGGAAGCGAGCCTGCTCGCGAAGCTTTTGGCCTTAGACCGTTTCTGGCTTGTGCGCGACAAACCGCATCATCCACTCCGCGACTGTCGCACCATGGTGCTCCTGCTCCAGGCTCGCCACGCCTTTGCTGTAGATCTGCGAACCCAACGCTTCCTGACGCAGATCCAGCAGCGCACGCGAGTAATCGTGGATGAATTCCGGGTGGCCCTGGAAGCACAACACCTGATCGTTGATGTGGTAAGCCGCGAACGGGCAGAAATCGCTGGATGCAATCACCGTGGCGTTTTCCGGCAGCGCTGTGACCTGATCCTGGTGGCTGATCAGCAGCGTCAGCTCTTCGCGTACCGGACTCATCCACGGCGCCTTGGCCGCGAGTTTGTAGTTGTGGGTGCCGACACCCCAACCTTGCGTTGCGCGCTCGCTTTTGCCGCCGAGCAGCAGCGCCAACAGTTGATGGCCGAAGCACACACCGAGCAATTTGTCGCCACGCTCGTAACGCGTCAGCAGGTATTGCTTGAGGGTCTGAATCCACGGATCAGTGCCGAACGAATCGGCCTTGCTGCCGGTGACCAGGTACGCGTCGAACGTCTGGTCGTCGCTCGGGTATTCGCCCTGCATCACGTTGTAGACGGTGAACTCGGCGGCAATCGGTTGCTGCGAGAACAGGCGCTGGAACATCTGCCCGTAACCCTGATATTGATCGACCAGTTCCGGACGCAGGATGTCGGTTTCCAGAATGCAGATGCGTAGCGACATAAAAAATACCTGACACGTGATGGGAATAATGAACACCCCAGAGCCTGCCTTGAAACACCCTGGCAAGGCAAGCCCCGGAATGCTCGTGGCCCTTAGAACATTTCACCTTTCGCGGCTTTATCCAGCAGCAACGCTGGCGGCGCGAAACGCTCGCCATACTGCTCAGCCAGATACTGCGCGCGCGCGACGAAATCTTTCACTCCGTATTGGTTGATGAACTGCAACGCACCGCCGGTCCACGGCGCAAACCCGATACCGAAAATCGAGCCGACATTGGCATCCGCTGTCGAAGTCAGCACGCCCTCCTCCACACAGCGCACGGTTTCGATGGCCTGCACGAACAACAGTCGATCGCGCACGTCTTTGGGCGAAATCTGCCCATCGGGCTTCTCGAAGCGCGCCTTCAGTTCAGGCCACAAATGTTTCTGCCCGCCCGCCGGGTAATCATAGAAACCGCCACCCGCCGCTTTGCCCGGACGCTTGTATTCGTTGAGCAGCAAGTCAATCACGGCGAAGGCCGGATGCTCAATCAGCGGCTTCCCTTCTGCGTGTAGGTCTTTGGCGGTTTGCTGACGGATATGGCTCATCAGGCTGAGGGAAACTTCGTCAGAGATCGCCAGAGGTCCGACCGGCATCCCGGCTTTGCGCGCTTCGGCCTCGATCATCGGCGCACTCACGCCCTCGCCGAGCATGGCAATACCTTCGTTGGTGAAGGTGCCGAACACCCGCGAGGTGAAGAAGCCGCGACTATCATTGACCACGATCGGGGTTTTCTTGATTTGCAGAACGAAATCGAAACCGCGCGCGAGGGTTTCATCGCTGGTCCGCGCACCTTTGATGATTTCCACCAACGGCATTTTTTCTACCGGGCTGAAGAAATGCAGACCGATGAATTTGCCAGGATCAGGCACAGCCGTCGCCAATCCCGTGATCGGCAGCGTCGACGTATTCGACGCGATCACGGCTTCGGCACCCACCACCCTCTGGGCGGAAGAAGAGACTTTGGCCTTGAGATCGCGATCTTCAAACACTGCTTCGATGATCAGATCGCAACCCGCGATGTCGGCATCACCTTCGGATGGGGTGATCCGCGCCAACACCTCATCACGCTTCGCAGCATCCATCTGTCCGCGGGCGACTTTCTTGTCCAGCAACGCCGCAGAATGTGCTTTGCCCTTCTCGGCGGCCGCCAGATTGATGTCCTTGAGCACCACCTCTATGCCCGCCGAAGCGCTGACAAAAGCAATCCCGGCGCCCATCATGCCCGCGCCGAGCACGCCAACCTTGCGCGTGACATACGGCGCAAAACCCTGCGGCCGCGAGCCACCGGCGTTGATCTCATTGAGCTGAAACCAGAAGGTGCCAATCAGGTTTTTCGAGATCTGCCCGGTGGTCAGTTCGGTGAAGTAACGGGCTTCGATCAGGTGCGCAGTGTCGAAATCAACCTGAGCGCCCTCGACTGCAGCGCAGAGAATTTTCTCCGGCGCCGGCATTGTCCCTTGGGTCTTGCTGCGCAAAATCGACGGCGCAATCGCCAACATCTGCGCGACTTTCGGGCTCGACGGCGTGCCGCCCGGAATCTGATAGCCCTTCACGTCCCAACGCTGCACCGCCGTCGGGTTGGCCACGATCCAGGCTCGTGCTTTGCCCAGCAACTCATCGCGATCAGCTGCGAGTTCATCGATCAAACCCGCCTGCAATGCCTGTTGCGCACGCACCTTCTTGCCTTCAAGCAAATAAGGCAGCGCTTTCTCGATGCCCAGCATGCGCACCATACGCACCACCCCGCCGCCGCCCGGCAACAGGCCGAGGGTCACTTCCGGCAGACCGAGCTGCACCGACGCGTCATCCAGTGCCACGCGATGATGACAGGCGAGGCAGATTTCCCAACCACCGCCCAGCGCCGCGCCGTTGATCGCTGCGACCACCGGTTTGCCGAGTGTTTCCAGAGTGCGCAACTGCGCTTTGAGGGTCAGCACCATGTCGTAAAAGGCTTTGGCTTCAGGCTTGCCGACCTTGATCAGCTCATTAAGGTCGCCGCCGGCAAAGAAGGTTTTCTTTGCCGACGTAATGATCACCCCGGCAATGTTGTCTTTTTCCGCCACTAGCCGGGCGACGCACGCGGCCATGGCCTCGCGGTACACGGCGTTCATGGTGTTGGCGCTCTGGCCCGGCATGTCGATGGTCAGCACGACGATAGCGTCCTGGCCTTTTTCGTAACGAATGGCTTCGCTCATATCAAGGTTCCTTGAATTCGGGGCTCAGAGGCGTTCGATGATGGTGGCAATGCCCATGCCGCCGCCGACGCACAGCGTCGCCAGGCCATAGCGCAGGCGCCGCGCTTCCAGCTCATCGAGCAAGGTGCCGAGGATCGCGCAACCGGTGGCGCCCAGCGGATGACCCATGGCGATGGAGCCGCCGTTGACGTTGACCTTGTCCGGGTCGACAGCCATGTCCTTGATGAACTTCAGTACCACCGAAGCAAACGCTTCGTTGACCTCGAACAGGTCGATGTCTTCAACGCGCAACCCGGCCTTGGCCAGTGCCTTGCGCGTCGCCGGCGCGGGGCCGGTGAGCATGATGGTCGGGTCGGTACTGGTGACCGCTGTGGCGACAATGCGCGCTCGGGGCTGCAAACCCAGCGCCCGGCCTTTGGCTTCGGAACCAATCAGCATCAGCGCCGCACCGTCGACGATCCCGGAACTGTTGCCCGGAGTGTGTACGTGATTGATCCGCTCGACATGGCTGTAGACCCGCAACGCCGTGGCGTCGAACCCCATCTGGCCGATCATTTCAAAACTCGGCTTGAGCTTGCCCAAGCCTTCAAGAGTCGATTCAGCGCGGATGACCTCATCGTGATCGAGCAGGATTATCCCGTTCTGATCCTGCACCGGCACCAACGATTTTTTGAACGAGCCGTCAGCCCGCGCCCGTGCGGCTTTCTGCTGCGAGCGCAGCGCGTAGGCATCGATGTCGTGACGACTGAAACCCTCAAGCGTAGCGATCAGGTCGGCACCGACGCCTTGTGGAGTGAAATGACTGTGCAGATTAGTCTGCGGATCGAGCGCCCAGGCGCCGCCGTCGCTGCCCATCGGCACCCGCGACATCGACTCGACACCGCCGACCACCACCAGGTCTTCGAAGCCCGAGCGCACTTTCATCGCGCCGAGGTTGACCGCTTCCAGTCCCGAAGCACAGAAACGATTGATCTGCACACCGGCGACGCTGACGTCCCAATCGGCCACTTGCACCGCGGTTTTGGCGATGTCCGAGCCTTGATCGCCAATCGGCGTCACGCAGCCGAGTACCACGTCATCGACCTGGCTGGTATCCAGCGAGGTGCGTTCTTGCAGCGCGGCCAGTAACCCGGCGACCAGATTCACCGGTTTGACGCTGTGCAGGGCGCCATCGGCCTTGCCTTTTCCGCGGGGCGTGCGTAACGCATCGAATATCAAAGCTTGGGTCATGTCGTCCTCGAACCTGCGCGGTGAGTGATTTCTTGTACCTTCACTTTTGGCCCAAGCCGCCATGGTTTCAATGACCACAGCGCTCAATGCGGTTGACCCACACGCTCAGACGGACGGTCATTAACCGTCGGGTGAACCGGTTCAGGTCGGCGAGTTGTCTAGCCAGCGGGCGGCAAAGAAGCTGGCAATAAGCCTCATGCCTTTTTTATCGCATATGGCAAGCGCTCCATATGAAATGGATCTAAGCCAAGCGTGACGTGGCCCCTAATGTAGAACATGTACGTCAGGGTCGTCGGGTTTTGCCGAGGCAGACGTTCTTCAACAGGAAGTGCAGCGTTTGCCGTCATGGATATGCAGGCAAGCATCAGGAAATAACAATAAAGGCGGTCAAGCCATGTTCAAGCAACCGAAAGTTCGTCAAGCAGGGCTCATTCTTTTCGCCACGACGCTGTTGTTGATTTTGCCGAATTTGACCAAGGTCATCGGCTGAATCGAGCGGCCAGGTGCTGTTTATCGCCACTGAAAATGTGACTGGCCCGCTACCCGGGCCAGTGTGGCTGTGCCAACCTTGGCGCACTCCCACGACATGGACGGCGATCATTTGAAAGCGCTCATCGTATTCGGGGTCATGCTGCTGAGCATGCCCTTGTCTGCCGCACAGTTGGATCTGCAACTGGGCGCAAACAGCCGCACCTGGCAGACCGAGGAATTGCTCAAGCACCCTCAGGTACAAACCCTCACCATCAAAAACGATGTGTCCTACAAGAAGGACATGACCTATCGCGCCGTGCCTGTGGCCGCGCTGCTGAGCGGAATCAAACCGCAGGATCACCTGCAAGCGGTGGCACTGGACGGGTTCGCCGCCGAGCTGGCTGCAGCGCCACTGCTCAATACAAAAGGTGCACGGGCCTGGATGGCCATTGAGGATCCGGCTCAGCCTTGGCCAGCGCTGCCTGAGGGCAAGCACAGCGCCGGACCGTTCTATCTGGTCTGGACCGACCCACAGGCCGGCAATATCAGCCCGGAGCAATGGCCATTCCAGGTCGCGAGTATCAAGCGCATGGCACCCGTGGCCGAACGCTTCCCTGCCCTGCTGCCTGACCCTGCGTTGAAGGCGGATGACCCGGTGAACCAAGGGTTTGCGCTGTTTCAGAAGAACTGTCTGGCTTGTCACCGATTAAACGGTGCGGGGGACGCGCAATTCGGGCCGGATCTGAATATTCCGTATAACCCGACCGAGTATTTCGGCGTGGATTTCTTGAAGCGTTACATTCGTGATCCGCAGAGTCTGCGGCAGTGGCCGCAGGCGAAGATGCCGGGGTTTTCGGTGGAGGTTTTGCCGGAGGGGGATTTGCAGATGTTGATCGGGTATTTGCAGCATATGGCTGGGCGCAAGGTTAAGCCCTGACGCAACTTCCCTTGTGGGAGCGAGCCTGCTCGCGAAAGCGGAGTGTCAGACACTGCATCAGTGACTGATAAACCGCCTTCGCGAGCAGGCTCGCTCCCACAGGAGTAAGGCGTTTACTGTTGCTGGACGGAGATGACTGGGGTCGGCGAGACGAACACTTTCGCATGCATCTGCTCACACCCACCGCCCCGACGCATGCCGCGCACCGGGCAGGCGTCGAGATAATCCAGGCCCACCGCCAGTTTCAGGTGCCGCTCCGGCCGCGCCAGTTGATTGGTCACGTCAAAGCTGTACCAGGCGTCATCCAGCCATGCTTCCGCCCAGGCATGGCTGGCCAGATGCTCGCAATCTTCGCTGTACAAGTAGCCCGACACATAACGCGACGGAATCCCGAGACTACGTGCACAAGCCAGGAACGCGTGAGCGTGATCCTGACAAACCCCGGCACGCCCGGCGAAAGCTTGCGCCGCGCTAGTGTCGACTTCGGTGGAACCGGGCGTGTAGGTCATGTGCTGATTCAAACCGTGCATCAAATCAATCAGCGCCGTGCGATCGCGCCGTTGCTTGCAGGACTTCTCGGCAAACGCGCGCAAGGCCTCGTCCGCCTCGGTCAATCGGGTAAAGCGCAGGAACGGCAGCGCTGACTGGCTCTCATGCTCGGCCTCGCGCAACTCATCGATATCGACCTGCCCGCGCGCGCCGATGATGATCGCTTCGTGCGGTTCGTCCATGGTCAGCACATGCAGGATATTGCCGAACGGATCGAGTTGCGCACGCACCGGGCGCGGCAGGTCGAGCTGCCAGCTCAACACGTGCTGACGCTCGCTGTCGTGGGGTGTCAGTCGCAGGTACTGGATGCTCGCGCGCACCTGATCTTCGTAGTGATAGGTGGTCTCGTGGCTTATGGAAAGTCTCATGCAGCCTCCAGGTAGGAACTGTGAATGGCGTTACCCAACTGGCGCACCAGCGGGATGAATTCGGTCAGCCAGGCGTGCAGGCCTTCCTCGAGAATTTCGTTGATGCCGGTGTAGCGCAGGCGTGCGTCCATCTCTGCCGCCAGACGCTGGGCCGGACGGCCGTTGGCACCGGGCAGTTGCGCGAGAATCTGATCGATCTCCTCGGTGCAGGCACGCAGTGAACGCGGTACATCGGCACGCAACAGCAGCAACTCGGCGACATGTCTGGCGCCAGGAGCGTCGCGGTAAATTTCGGTGTAGGCCTCGAACGAAGACAAGGCGCGCAGCAAGGCACTCCACTGGTAATACGCGTGGGCCGTACCGTCGCTGACCGCTTCAGCCTGATCGCCAGCCATTTCGTAACGGGCATCGAGCAATCGCAAGGTGTTGTCCGCACGCTCGATAAACGTGCCCAGACGAATAAAGCGAAACGCATCGTTGCGCATGATCGTGCCGTAGGACGCGCCACGGAACAGGTGCGAACGCTCCTTGATCCACTCGCAGAAACGGCTCATGCCGTAGCGGCTCAGGCCCTGTTCGGCGATCCCGCGAATCTCCAGCCACGTCGCGTTGATGTTCTCCCACATGTCCGCGGTGATACGTCCGCGTACCGCATGAGCACTGGCCCGTGCCGCGCCGAGGCAGCTGTAGATACTCGCCGGGTTGGCCGCATCGAGAGCGAAAAAGTGCAGCAGGCGTTCAGCATGTAGCGCGCCATGGCGCTCCAGATAATCGTCGAGAGTGCCGGTGATCAACAGCGGCATGGCCAATTCGTGCAAACCGTCGCCGCGACCGTCCTGCGGCATCAGCGACAGCGAATAACTGATGTCGAGCATCCGTGCGAGGTTTTCCGCCCGCTCCAGGTAACGCGACATCCAATACAGATCCGAGGCAGTTCTACTTAACATGGCAAGCTTCCTTCAATCCTCGACCACCCAGGTGTCCTTGGTTCCGCCACCCTGGGAGGAATTCACCACCAGGGAGCCTTCGCGCAACGCGACGCGGGTCAAACCACCGGGGACCACGCGGGTTTCGCGACCGGACAAGACAAATGGACGCAAGTCGATATGGCGCGGCGCGATGCCGTTTTCGACAAAGGTCGGACAAGTCGAGAGCGACAGCGTTGGTTGCGCGATATAGGCGTGTGGCTTGGCTTTGATGCGCTCGCGGAACGCGTCGATTTCCGCCTTCGTCGACGCCGGCCCCACCAACATCCCGTAACCGCCGGAGCCCTGGGTTTCCTTGACCACCAGATCTGGAAGATTGGCCAGCACATGGGAAAGTTCAGACGGGTTGCGGCATTGCCAGGTCGGTACGTTTTTCAGGATCGGTTCTTCGTCGAGGTAGAAACGGATCATGTCGGTGACAAACGGGTATACCGATTTGTCGTCCGCCACACCGGTGCCGATGGCGTTGGCCAGCACCACATTGCCGGAGCGATAGGACGACAGCAGCCCCGGCACGCCGAGCATTGAGTCCGGGTTGAACGCCAACGGATCAAGGAACGCGTCGTCGAGGCGGCGGTAGATCACGTCCACCGCTTTCGGGCCGTCGGTGGTACGCATGAAGACCTTGTCGTCACGCACAAACAGGTCCGCACCCTCGACCAGTTCAACGCCCATTTCCCGAGCGAGAAATGCGTGTTCGAAGAACGCACTGTTGAAGCGCCCGGGCGTCAGTACCACCACGCTTGGGTCATCAATCGGGCTGGAGCTTTTAAGGGTGTCGAGCAACAGGTTCGGGTAATGATCGATCGGTGCGATGCGTTGGGCGGAGAACAGCTCCGGGAACAGGCGCATCATCATCTTGCGGTCTTCGAGCATGTAGCTGACGCCGCTCGGCGTACGCAGGTTGTCTTCGAGCACGTAATAGGTACCGTCGCCATCGCGCACCAGATCGACGCCGGAG
>Ga0163162_10002568_pt1 | contig 17184 bp, 17 predicted proteins | sample S55metaG_FD_115310 | JGI IMG/M metagenome (GOLD analysis project Ga0163162, IMG submission 115310) | Switchgrass rhizosphere microbial communities from Kellogg Biological Station, Michigan, USA - S5-5 metaG | ecosystem: Host-associated > Plants > Roots > Rhizosphere > Soil | place: USA...
TCAACGCTAGAAGACGTATCGCTCGCTACCTTGATCTGGATCAAACCTAGCACGCGTTCGCTGATTCCGTAGTACGGAATCAGGGTCGTATTGCCGCGGCGCGAACAACAAGCGGTGCCGTGATCGATAAAGAAGCATTGGGCTGGATTTGCGCGGCAATCGATTCATCGCGGCACGGGCCGGTGCCATCTTGCACCCCAGGCCCGTGCTTCCTCGGTTTCTCAATCAGCTTCGGCCGGTCGTTCACGGGCCGAAGCCGATGAATGCGTCACGACTTCTGACCCAACTCGTCGATTGCTGGCGCGTTGGGGCAGTACTCATCATACTGTTGGGCCACGGTGCCTGAGCCGAGATCGTGGTTGCACAGGGCCTTCTGCTGACATGCAGCGCAGACGCGCACCATGTCACGTTGCAGGACGGGTTGGGTCCGTGACAGGGTCGCTTGGTCGATGCCTAGCACTTTCAGGAGCCTCGGCAACTCGTCGCTCGCATGCGGTCCCTGCCGGAGATTTACTGTTTTGCCCGAAACTAAAGTCAAGTAATCGTCGACCGACTCGAATCGCTTCAGATGAAACGTTTCGACGGCTCGCGATGGGAAGGAGTCAGGTAGTCAAGGATCGTGACCCATTCTTCGAACGGCTGCTGTCGCTGCGCGACGCGGGCATGACGGTCGTGAATCGCCCGAATGAACATTCGCAGGTCGATTTCGGGCGGCAGATTGCTTAAGCCGAGCGGTGCAACTTGTCCAGGGTGATCGGAAGATCGCGCACACGCTTACCGGTTGCGTGATAGACCGCATTGGCGATGGCTGCAGCGACACCTACAATACCGATCTCGCCTAACCCCTTAATTCCCATCGGGTTGATGATCTTATCCGGTTCGTCGACGAAGATCACCTTGATCTCGTGCACGTCCGCATTCACCGGCACATGGTACTCGGCGATGTTGGCGTTCATGACACGGCCGAACCTGTGATCAAACAGCGTCTCCTCGTGCAGCGCCATGCCGATGCCCCACACAACGCCGCCCATGACTTGGCTGTGCGCCGTCTTGGCGTTCAGGATGCGTCCCGCGGCAACCGCATTGACAATGCGGGTGACTCGAATGACGCCGAGTTGTTCGTCCACCTTGACTTCGGCGAACACCGCCGAATGCGTGTTGCGCGCGTGTCCACTATCTTCCGGAAAGCTGTTGGTTTTTTCCTTTTCGATCCTGTCTATGGCGCCATGTCGCATCACGTCCGCAATCGAGATCGCGAGGCTTGTATCACGCTTGCTGACAATCTGGCCGCCCACGAGCGTAGTGTCCTCTAAGCTCGTCTTGCCCAGCGGCGATCCCTTGATCGTGCTCGCCAGGGTGAGTAGCTCTTTGCGGACCTCGTCTGCCGTCGCCACGACAGCGTGCGAGGCGGAGGCAGCCATCCAGGACCCACCTTCAACCGGCGCTTGCGGCAGGGTGGAGTCGCCGAGCTTGACGTTGATGTTCTCGATCGGTAACCCGAGCGCATCGGCGGCAACCTGTGCCAGGATCGTGTAGGTACCGGTGCCGATGTCGGAGGCTGCGCAGAACACTTCCGCGTGTCCGTTTGCAGTCAGGACAATTCGAGCGGCGGCGGGCATCTGCAAGGCTTCCCAGACGCCGCTCGCCATGCCCCAGCCGACAAGTTCGCTGCCGTCGCGCATCGAGCGAGGCTCCGGGTTGCGCTTACCCCAGCCGAAGGTTTCTGCGCCCTGGCGATAGCATTCGCGCAGCTGCTTGCTGGTGTAGGGAACATCTTCGTTCTGGTCGCGATCCGAATAGCAGCGTAGCCGAAGTTCAATGGGGTCGAGCTTCAGTGCTACGGCGAGTTCGTCCATCGCGCTCTCGAGGGCGTACACACCTGTCGCAGCGCCGGGCGCGCGCATGTCGCAGGAGGTGGGAACGTCGAGCCGCGCCAGCCGGTGTACGTATTTCGCGTTGGCGGATTTGTAGAGCAGCGCTCCCCAACCGGTGTCGTTGCGGGAGAACTCTTCGAATTGCGAGGTGACGGCGATAGCCTCGTGGCTGATGGAATCGAGCGTTCCATCGGCTTTGGCGCCAAGCGCAAGCCGCTCGATGGTAGCTGGCCGGTGGCCGAGCCCATACATTTGCCCGCGCGTCAGCACGAGCCGTACCGATCGCTGCAGCGCCAACGCTCCCAGCATCGCCAGTACCACCTGGTATTGCGGACGGAGCCCTAAACCAAATGCGCCCCCTACAAACGGCGACATTACACGCACCTCGTCCGGCTTCTTCTCGAACACGCTGCACAGATAGCGCTGGACGTTCTGTACTCCCTGCGTCTTGTCATAGACCGTGAGCTTGCCGTCGCCATCCCAAATAGCGGTAGACGCAAACAGCTCCATCGGGTTGTGGTGCTCGGTAGGGATGAAACATTCAGCCTCGTGACGTACCGCGGCCGCCATAAAGGCACGCCCGGCATCGCCATGCGGCTTGTCGGGCTTAGCGACGGCAAACGCCTGATCACGCTGTTGGTAAAGGTCGGTGACGAAGGCTTGTTCTTCATATTCGATGCGTACCAACGAGGCGGCGTAGCGTGCGATCTCCCATTCCTCGGCCAGTACTAGCGCGATAGGCTGCCCACTGAATTTGATGCTATCGCCGTACAGCGGACGGAACGGCGAACCTTCCTCCGGCGCGACATCATCCTTCCAGGCCTTATCCGTTCCCGCCATGCGGGGTCGGTTTTTATGTGTGAGTACGTCGATCACACCCTCGACACGGAGCGCCTCGCCGGCGTCGATGTGCGTGATGCGTCCTTTCGGTACCGTCGACTCGATCACGAAGCCGTAAGCGAGGTCGGGTGCTTTAAATTCGCCGGCATACTTGGCCTCGCCGGTGACTTTGGCGCGGCCGTCGACACGTGAAGTGGCAGTTCCAATGTAAGGTGCCATTGATCTTCTCGCTGAATTGTCATGTGTGGCTACGGTCGTTGCACGGTCATGATCGCTGTGTGAGGACACTTGCCGACGAACGCCCCAAGCGCAGCCGCACCCTGCAGGAGCCTCCGACGGCTGCCTTTCATCGTATTTTCTTGTCGGATTGCGATTGTGGCGTCGCTCGTGCTGCTTGCGTCAATGTGCGAACGATGCCGCGACGTGCGAGGTCGATCTTGAACGCATTGTCTCCGTAACTCTTGGCGTTCCGCAGCAGCAAATCAGCCGCGCGCGTAAACGTGGCCTCACTTGGGGTTCGTCCGCGTAACTCTGCTTCTGCATCCATGTCGCGCCACGGCTTGTGTGCGACGCCACCGAGCGCGACGCGCGCCTCTTTGATCGTTTCACCTTCAAGATCGAGTGCGGCGGCGATCGAGACCAGCGCAAATGCATAAGAGAGCCGATCACGGATCTTCAGGTAGGAATAATTTGCCTTGAACCCCTTCGCGGGAAGTTCGACGGCGGTGATGATCTCGTTGGAATGCAGAGTGGTATCGATCTGCGGGGTATTTTCGGGCAGCCGATGGAAGTCGTTGAAAGCGATGGTCCGGGTGCTTTCCGGTCCTGCCACATGAACTCTCGCGTCAAGTGCGGCGAGCGCAACGCACATGTCGGATGGATGCGTGGCGATGCAGGATTCGCTTGCACCAAGGATTGCGTGACCGCGGCTGATGCCGCCGATGGCCGAGCAGCCGGTACCTGGCTTTCGTTTGTTACACGGCGTCGCCGTATCATAAAAATAAGAGCAGCGCGTGCGTTGCAGGAGGTTGCCGCCAGTCGAAGCCATGTTGCGCAACTGCTGCGAGGCGCCGGCGAGGATCGCGCTGGAGAGCAGCGGATAATTCTGCTCGATCAACGGGTGGTAGGCGAGGTCGGAATTCGGCACCAGTGCACCGATCCGCACGCCGCCGGCCGCCGTTTCCTCAACGGTCTTGAGCGGCAGTCGTGAGATATCGATCAGCCGCGACGGCCGCTCAACATCCTCTTTCATCAAGTCGATCAGGTTGGTGCCGCCCGCGATAAATTTTGCGGTCGGATCGGTAGCGATCATCCGCACTGCATCAGCGACGTCATGCGCACGCGCGAACTGAAAATTGATCATGATTGCCTCATTGCCTGCTGGATCGCCGCTACGATGTTCGGATAGGCGCCACAGCGGCAGATGTTTCCGCTCATGAGTTCACGGATTTCGGCTGGGCTTGTGGCTTTGCCTTCGGCAATCAGGCCGGCCGCCGAGCAGATTTGCCCCGGCGTGCAATAGCCGCACTGGAACGCATCATGGTCGATGAAGGCCTGCTGCAGCGGATGCAACGCGTCGCTCGTTGAAAGACCTTCGATGGTGACGACCTCGGCACCGTCCTTCATTACCGCGAGCGCAAGACAGGAATTGATCCGCCGACCATCGACAAGCACCGTACACGCCCCACATTGGCCGTGGTCGCAACCCTTCTTGGTCCCGGTGAGGCCCAGGTGGTCCCGAAGCGCGTCAAGCAGCGTCGTCCAAGGGGCGACTTCGAGTTCTCGCTGCTGCCCGTTGATGTTGAGCGCCACCACAATCTTTGCCGGCGCCGAGCTCGTCGTCCTGCGCGCCACGGTGCTCGCTTGCGTCATGACTCCTCCAAGGATGCGCTTTGATCTTGCGATAGAAAATCGTTCTTCTCGATTTGAAGCCGACTTCCACAATCGCACGTAATTCCGCCAAGACGATAAAGCCTGCACCGTTATCGACTGACCCCATCCGCATTCGAATTGAATCGTGCAATTTGAAAACAAACCAGCCTTTTCGAAGGACAGGAATGTTTCGTAGGACAGGAATGTTAGCGACCGACTATAAGATTTTTGCGGCTTTATTTGGATGTTCCCGAGCGGGATTGCCGCAGCCGCGTCGTTGGCGCGATTGAAAATACCGTGCACGTGTGATAATTTCCGCGGGTAAGATGATTATAGAAAACCGAGCTATGTGCGGATGACGGGCCGCAGCTCGATAGTGGAGTGCGACCTCCATGAAGGACCGTCTCAAGACCGGTATCCGTCGGCGCGACATGCTTGCCATTGCCGTTGGAAGCGCTGGAGCAGCGTTAATTGACGCTGTGAAGTCGGGCCCGGTGAATGCAAGATCCGTCGATCCTAAGAATAAGCGCAAGGCGCGCTACCAGGCGGACTCCGCGGAAGTCCGAAACTTTTACCGCGTCAACGCTTATCCGGCCAAATAACGGAGGCGTCTATGCTGATCAGGCGATCGCAACGTCATCCTGGTCGCGAGGAAAAATCTGACGCTGAACCGGGCGGGTTGAGCGATGTAAGTAAGCCGAGCGGGGCCTGGGATCGTCGCACCTTTTTGAAACGCTCCGGTATGACCGCCGGTGCGCTGACAGCACTGGGCCATCTTCCGCTCGGCAGCATACGCAAGGCGGAGGCCGGTCCGCCGCCCCCAGCGGGCGCGACGGTTACCACTCGCAAGAACATCTGCACCCACTGTTCGGTCGGCTGTTCGGTTATTGCCAAGGTCGCGAACGGCGTATGGATCGGTCAGGAGCCGGAATACGACAGCCCGATCAATCGGGGATCGCATTGCTGCAAGGGCGCGGCCGTGCGGGATGATGCGCTGAGTCAGCGTCGGCTGCGCTACCCCGTGAAACTTGTGAACGGCCAATGGATCCGCATTTCATGGGACACGGCCGTCAACGAGATCGGCGACAAGTTGCTGGATATTCGCCAGAAGGCCGGACCTGACTCAGTCTACTGGCTCGGTTCGGCCAAGTTCACCAACGAGGCCGCCTATCTCAATCGCAAACTCGCGGCCTTCTGGGGAACCAACAATTCCGATCATCAGGCGCGTATTTGCCATTCCACCACCGTCACCGGGGTCGCGAATACCTGGGGCTATGGCGCAATGACCAACAGCTACAACGATATCCGAAATTCCAAGACCATTCTGATCATGGGCGGCAATCCGGCGGAAGCGCACCCGGTTTCGCTTCAGCACATTCTCGAAGGCAAAGAACTCAACCGAGCCAACATGATCGTAGTCGATCCGCGGATGACGCGGACGGCGGCTCACGCCACAGAATACGTTCGCGTGCGTCCCGGCACCCATATCGCCACGATCCACGGGATGCTTTGGCACATTTTCGAAAACGGCTGGGAGGATAAGGAATTCCTGAGTCAACGCGTCTACGGTGTCGAGGAAATCCGCAAAGAGGTAGCAAAGTGGCCGCCCCACGAGGTCGAACGCGTCACCGGCCTACCCGAAGCACAGGTCAAGCACGTCGCCGAAATCTTCGCCAAGCAAAAGCCGTCGACGTTGATCTGGGCGATGGGACAGACCCAGTTCGCGACCGGCACGGCGAACGTTCGCGCGAGCTGCATTCTGCTGCTCGCCACCGGCAATGTGGGACACGCGGGCGGCGGCGCCAATATCTTTCGTGGCCACACCAATGTGCAGGGCGCCACCGACCTCGGCCTCGATGTGACGACGCTGCCGCTCTATTACGGTCTTGCCGAAGAGGCCTGGCGACATTGGTGTCGGGTGTGGGAGGTGGATTACGAGTGGATGAGCTCCCGCTTTCCCAACAAGAAACTGATGGAAACACCGGGCATCCCCAGCACACGGTGGTTCGACGCGACCTTGCTGCCGAAAGACCAAATCAGCCAGCCTGAGCCTGTGCAGGCGATGTTCATCATGGGACATGGCATCAACACCATTACGCGAATGCCGGAAGCGGTTCGCGGTGTCGAGAAGCTCGAATTGCTGGTCGTGTGCGATCCTTATCCGACCGCCTGGTCGGTTCTCTCGGAGCGGAAAAACGGCACATATCTTTTGCCGGCTTGCACAAGCTTTGAGATGGATGGTTCGCGTACCGCCTCAAACCGTTCGCTGCAGTGGGGCGAGAAGATCGTGGAACCGGTCTTCGAGTCGAAAAATGACTACGACACGATGTATTTGTTCGCCCGCAAGTTCGGCTTCGCGGACCGGATGTTCAAAAACATCAAGGTCGAAAACAATGTAGTATCGGCGGAAGACATTCTGCGCGAGATCAATCGGGGCGGCTGGTCCACGGGGTACTGCGGACAGTCTCCCGAGCGGCTCAAGGCTCACATGAAGAACCAGGCCAAGTTCGATCTGGTGACCATGAGGGCGCCGAAGGATGATCCGGAAGTCGGCGGCGACTATTACGGCCTGCCATGGCCGTGCTGGGGAACGCCGGAGTTCAAGCACCCGGGCACGCCGATCCTCTACAACACCGATCTTTCGGTGAAGGAAGGCGGCGGCACGTTCCGCGCCCGTTTCGGGGTCGAGCGCGTCGTCAAACGCAAGGTGATGGAAAACGGGCAGGAAGTCGAAAGGGAGGAACACGACAATCTCCTCGCAGAGGGTTCCTATTCGGTCGGTTCGGAAATCAAGGACGGCTATCCCGAATTCACGCTCGCCGTGCTCAAGAAACTGGGCTGGGACAAGGACCTCACTGCGCAGGAAATGGAGGTCATCCAGCCGGTAAATCCCGCCAATCCCGATACGGTGTCCTGGTCACTCGACCTTTCCGGCGGAATTCAGCGCGTCGCAATCGAGCATGGCTGTTCGCCCTATGGCAACGCCAAGGCGCGCATGATCGCCTGGAATCTGCCCGACCCGATCCCGGTGCATCGGGAGCCGATCTATACGCCGCGTCCGGATCTCGTCGCAGACTATCCGACCTTGCCCGACGCCAAGCAATTCCGTGTGCCTAACATCGGCTTCAGCGTACAAAAGGCAGCTGTCGACCGCGGTATCTCCAAGCAATTCCCCCTGATCCTAAGCTCGGGCAGGCTTGTGGAGTATGAGGGCGGCGGCGAAGAGACGCGCTCCAACAAGTGGCTCGCCGAACTGAAGCAGCACATGTTCGTTGAAATCAATCCAGCGGATGCCGTTGAACGCGGCATCGTTGACGGCGGTTGGGTCTGGGTGACCGGCGCGGAGAACAGTTCAAGGACCCGGATGAAAGCGCTGGTGACCGAGCGGGTCGGCAAGGGCCTTGCCTGGATGCCGTATCACTTCGCCGGCTGGTACGAGGGCGCTGATCTGCGCGCCAAATACCCGAAGGGCGCCGACCCGTTTGTGCTTGGCGAAAGCGTCAACACGCTCACGACATACGGTTACGATCCTGCAACCGGCATGCAGGAGCCCAAGGCCACTCTTTGTCAAATCAAGGCAGCCTGAGAAAGTACGACAATGGCGCGCATGAAATTCCTTTGCGACGCGGACCGGTGCATCGACTGCAACGCCTGCGTCACCGCGTGCAAGAACGAAAACGAGGTGCCGTGGGGCATCAACCGGCGGCGTGTCGTCACCATCAATGACGGCAAGCCCGGTGAGCGTTCGGTGTCGATGGCCTGCATGCATTGCACCGACGCACCGTGCGCGGCGGTTTGCCCGGTGACCTGCATCTATCCAACCGAAGACGGCATCGTGCTGCATTCGAAGGATCTGTGCATCGGCTGTGGCTATTGTTTTTATGCCTGCCCGTTTGGAGCGCCGCAATATCCGAAGATCGGCAATTTCGGCTCGCGCGGCAAGATGGACAAGTGCACCTATTGCGCCGGTGGCGGTGGTGCGGAGCCCTCGGGCAGCGCCGAGGAATTCGAGAAATACGGATCGAATCGCTTCGGCGATGGCAAGCTGCCGCTATGCGCGGAGATGTGCTCCACCAAGTCGTTGCTGGCGGGTGACGGCGACATCATCGCCCGAATTTACAAGGAACGGGTTTTGAAACGCGGCTATGGCTCCGGCGCCTGGGGCTGGATGACGGCTTATCACGAGGGCATCGAGGTCTGAGCGGACGGGCCTTGGTGGAAGACCGCCCAATGTAAGAACCAGGACAAGAGGAGGATGACCGCCATGACGTTCCTTGCACACATCCGCCTCGTATCCTTTGCCGCGCTACTCCTCGCGCTCATGGTGTCTGCCCCGGGTATCGCGCAGAAGATCGGTCCTGATGGTGCACCCAATCCGACCGCAAGTGTCACCAGCGAGCGCGAGCTGTTCAGGCAATTCCCGCGCGCCGAAGGGCGAATCGATATTCCCGATACAAAAGCAAGTGTGCTGATCCAGCCTGCCGGACGAACGTGGGATTATTTCCACGAAGTTCTCTTGCATTGGGGCGGTGCGATCGTGATCCTCGGCATGGTCGCGGTTTTGGGTGCCGCCTATTTGATCATGGGGCGGCTGCGTATCACCGCGGGGCGTTCCGGCCGCAAGATCGTCCGCTTCAAAGCCTTTGAGCGGTTCTCGCACTGGCTCACCGCGGTGTCCTTTGTCATTCTCGGCCTGACGGGTCTCAACATTACCTTCGGGAAGATATTGCTGTTGCCGGTCATCGGCCCCGACGCCTTCTCCAGCGTCTCGCAAGCGGCCAAGTACGTTCACAATTTCACCAGCTTCTCCTTTGTGGCCGGGCTCATCCTGATCATCGTAATCTTCTTCAAGGACAACATTCCGGAGAAAGTCGATCTCGAATGGCTCAAACAGGGCGGGGGGTTCATCAAAAACAAACATGCCCCAGCCGGCCGGTTCAATCCTGGCGAGAAGGCCGTCTATTGGCTTTCGCTTGCCGCCGGCGTGTTTGTCTCGGTGTCGGGCTTTGTTCTGCTATTTCCCTTCTTCGGAACTGACATCGCGGACATGCAAATCGCACAGGCCGTGCATGCCATTGTCGCCGTTCTGTTCGTCGCACTGATCCTCGGCCACATCTATATCGGCACGCTCGGCATGGAGGGCGCGTTCGAAGCCATGGGTACCGGTGAGGTCGACCTCAATTGGGCGAAGGAGCACCACGACGTTTGGCTGGCCCGAAAGCTCGCAAGCGAAGACCGGCGGGGAGAAGCTTCGACGACGGCCGCGGAGTAACTACTTTCGATCGGTGCGTCACGACATCTCTGACCCGCGATCTGGGGGAATCCGCGAGAGCGAAACCTGGAGTGAAAAAATGGATGAATTGACGCAACGTACATTGTTGACGGCGACGGCTGCCGGTGGATTGATGACGGCAGCAGCAGCGGCGGGCGCGCAAACCGGCGAACCTATACCCCAACCGCAACGTCCCGGGCATGGGGGCACCGACCCCGGTCCGCGCAATCTCGCGCGGGACCGCCAGAACCCCAATCTGCTGGTGCCACCCTCGACCGATCACGGTACGCTTCCCAATCTGCGATTCTCGTTCTCGGACTCGCATGTGCGGCTGGAATCCGGTGGCTGGACCCGCCAGGTCACCGTTCGGGAACTGGGCATTTCCAAGGGTATCGCCGGCGTGAACATGCGCCTGAATGCGGGCGGCGTTCGCGAACTGCATTGGCACAAGGCGGCCGAATGGGCCTATATGCTGTATGGCAGTGCCCGTATCACGGCGATCGATCCCCAGGGACAAAATTTCGTCGATGACGTCGGCGTCGGAGATCTATGGTATTTGCCGAGCGGCGTTCCGCACTCGATCCAGGGTCTCAATCCCTACGGCTGCGAGTTCCTGCTGGTGTTCGACGATGGCGAATTCGACGAAGACAATACCTTCCTGTTGAGCGATTGGTTCAAACATACGCCGAACGAAGTGTTGTCAAAGAATTTCGGCATGCTGGGCACATCCTTCAGTCGCGTCCCCGATCCCAGCGAACTCTATATTTTCGCCGCCCCCGTGCCTGGCGCGCTTGCTTCCGACAAGATCGCCGGCGCCACCCCGGTTTCGCAGACGTTCAGTCATCGGATGTTGGCGCAGCAGCCGATCAAGACCAACAGCGGCACGGTGCGGATCACCGATACCCGTGTATTTCCGGCATCGAAGACGATTTCCGCGGCACTGGTCGAGGTTCAGCCCGGCGCCATGCGCGAGATGCATTGGCATCCCAACACCGATGAATGGCAGTATTACATTGAAGGCCAGGCGCGGATGGGCGTATTCGCCGCATCAGGTCAGGCGCGCACTTTCGATTTCATGGCCGGCGACGTCGGTTACGTGCCCTTCGCGATGGGGCACTACGTCGAGAATACCGGAAAAACGCCGTTGCGTTTCCTCGAAATATTCAAGAGCAGCTATTATGCCGACGTGTCGCTCAATCAGTGGCTGGCGCTGACGCCGCCCGAACTGGTGAAGGCGCATCTAAACCTGGATGCGCAGGCTCTGGCCGGCTTGCACAAGGAGAAATTCCCGGTCGTGCCTGGATGACACATGGCCGCAGTGATCGCGAGGTCTGAGGCACCAATTCTAGTCTGAATCCCTACGCCGTTGTGCCTCGCGCTCGCGCAGATAGTCATCTGTGGTGCGGATGGTCTGGCTGTTCGCGCCGTAGGGATCGAACCCTTGCTCGGCGACAGCTGCAACGCGACAATCGTCGCACATTTTGATGATATCGATGCGTTGCGACGATCCGCTGTACACCCAGTGCTTGCCTTCGAGCTTTGCTACGACGCGATCGATCGTGCTCTTGACGCCGAACGGCTTGCCGCAGCGGATGCAGCAGAACGGCTCTTCCTCCTTGAGGATGCGGGCGGGCGCTCTGGCGGCGTCGAAATCGAGCTGAGGTTTTAGCGTGATGACGTGCTCGGGGCAGGTTGCCTCGCACAATCCGCACTGCACGCAGGCATCTTCGACAAAGCGCAGCATTGGGCGTTCGGGGTCGTCGCGCAACGCGCTTGTTGGGCATGCCGACACGCAGGACAGGCACAGCGTACAGCCGCCAGCGTCGATTTCGACGGCTCCGAACGGTGCTCCCTTGCGAAGTGCGATGACGCCGACTGGCTCTGGTGCTGCGCGATGGAGTTCGCTCAGTGCAAAACGCAGCACGCTTTTCTTTCCTCCCACCGGGCGGAAGCTCGCCGGACGCGGCGTCGGAGGCATCGAAGGAATTGTGCGCAGTGCCTCCAGCAGAAGATCCGGATCGTCGGTCTCGATGGTGGCGATCCGACCGGGACCGAAGCCGAGCCCCGTCAGGATCGGATCAGCCAGCGCCATCGTCCCCAGCAACCCGGAGACGTCATGCCGCGGCCGAGCCCGAAGTAGCAAGCGCATCGCCGACGTGCCATAGGCGAACGCCGCTGCGATGCTTTCCAGGCCGATTTGTGTGATTTCGTTGACCGCAAAGGGGAGCACGTGGGTCGGTAGTCCGTCGCCAAACCGCGCCAGGGCGTCGATGAGCGGCGCGCCATGAGGTTCGTCGTGCACCAGCACGATCGGTTGTTCGCCGCCGGCTTCGCGATAGGCGATCAGCATCGCACGAAGCTTTCGCATCAGCACATCTTCCGCAGGCAATGCGTAGGATGCCGCACCGGTCGGACAGGCAGCAGCGCATTGTCCGCAGCCTGCACAAACATTGGCGTCGATGGCCACGCGGTCGCCTGCGGGTGTAATGGCTGATGTCGGACAGAGATCCAGGCAACGGGTACAGCCGACGATCCCCGAACGGGAATGAGCACACAGCGTGTCGTCGTAGGCGATGTAGCGTGGCTTTTCAAAGCTGCCGGTGAGATCGCGCGCCGTCAAAACCGCCCGCTGCATGGCGGCAGGACTGCCGGGATCGGCCCGTAGATAACCATCGCGCAAATCGGCGGCTTGGAAAAGGGCGCTCCCGCCGGTGAGGTCGAGGATGATATCGCAGCTCGACCGCGCATTGTCACGGGAGGGCCCGAACATCAACGCGCCGCGTGAGGACGGTGTCGCCTCCGCGAAATCGTCGACGATGACCTTGAACGCGCCGAGATGTCCGCTGGCGTTTCTGACCTTTCCCTTCGCCACCGGAAAATCGGTTGTTCCCGGTGTTGTGATGGACACCGGGGGTTCGATGAGCACGGTGACGTCAAGGTGGTCCTTGAGCAGATTGCCGGCTTCGACGGCGATCTCGCCGCGGCCGCAGATCAGAATGACGCCGCCGCTCTCCAGCATAACGAATGGTACGGACGGCATGGGTTCGGCCGCCATCGCGAGCAATGCAGCCTCTTTCGGTCGTGATCGGACCGCTTCGCTGGACCATCCGGATCCGGTTGAATCAGTCATCGCGCTCACAGTTACTTGTAGCCGAAGTCTGCCTTTCAGAGCCTTTGCCAAGCTGGCCGATGCGGCTGGAAAAGTATATACTCATTGTACCGAAGGATGGAGACCCGAACCGGTGAAGTTGCTTCGGACTATCCAGCTCGACGCATCGGATTCGTTCGTTTTTGAAAAGCCGGCGGAGGCCGGTGAGTGGGCGGTGTCCGGCGCCTTCGCTTTTGTTCGGTCTGATCCGGCAAATTTGCAGGGCAAGGCACGCACCGCGTTTCGTGCGGGCTTTTTGGGCTTGCCGTCGCTTGGCCGTTCGACGCTGGCACAGATCGTGGAGGCAAAGGAAGCGGACCGCCTGTCGGTTGTTGAAATGCTTGCCGTACAACTGGTCAGCGGGTTCGGCGCTCCCGATCTTTCAAAGGCCCGCCTGGCAGCCGAAGAGGAGATCGCGTTTGTCGCGTCGCTCTGCGATCATCCGCCCGGGGTGCTCGTTGCCGTCACCCGGCGTCTTGAGAACGGGGCCATCCGCGAGGCGTTCCGGACGCTGCGCCCCCGCGACGAGACTGCGCACACGCGCGCCTTCGAGTTTCTCGAGGTGATCGGCGAGGACGCTACGCCAATTGAACAGCTCGATCTGGCCGGGCTGAAGAAAGGAGCGCACCGTTGAGCGAACAGCGCGACTTCTGGCTCTCCTGTGGCCATCATTTGCTCGATCGCGACGCCGCGGGCAAGTTGCGTTTAACGGACGAGTTCCTGAAAATTTATCTGGCGCGCCCGGAACTCGTGCCGCCGCTGGAGGCGTGCGCCGCCGAACGAATGCTGCATGACGCGTTGCTGAGCAATCCGCGAAGCCCGGTCGCGCCTTCGCAGGTCGCCGCGATCGCCGATGCGGACGCCCGCGAGAATTGGGAAATGATGATCGGCTGGCGCGATCATCTCGTGAAACACCGCACCCTCGAAGCAGCCTATCTCGACATCGTCCGGAACAACATCAGATTTCCCCATGTGTTTATCGGCCAGTTGACGCAGGCGATCTTGCGAAACGCGCTGGACGGGTGCGCTGACGTTTTCACTCTGCGTGCCGCCGAGATGTTCTTCCGCCCGCAGAAGCTGGTGATGCAAGACGGTATGGTAACCGCGATCGACGAGGAGACGGATTCGCTGCTCGGCCGCCAACCGCAGTCGCCGCTGGCCGCGTTGTTGGGATTGCCGGCGGCCACCGAAGTCGACATGCTCAGTGATAGTACCGTGGGCAGCTATCGGGAGCGCAGCGACCGCTTCGACATGTCGCTCGACCTGACCGCCGGACAGCGTGGCCTGGCCGCGCTCGGCGATGTCATCACGCAATGGCTCGCTCACTTGCTTGCGATCGATGTCGTGATCGAACCGTTGAACGAGCTTCGTAACGCCCCGTTGTCTTGGTATGTGGGGCTCGATTCCGAAGCCACGCGCATCGGGGACACGTTGTGGAACGGCGGCGACCTCGACGACGAAGCACGGAGCCGGCTGGTTGGGCTCTTTCGGCTGACGTTCCGTAATCCGGAAGATATGTACGAAAGGCTGCGGGGCGAGGGGGTATACCTGTTGGCGGCGATGACGCCTAGCGACGTATTGCACCTGAAGCCGCAGAATCTTGTGACCGGCTTGCCGGTCCAGCATCGGGAGATGGTCAATTGAGATCGACAGCCCTGGCCCAAATTCCTGTCGGCATCGTGGTCGAACGGCGCAAAGCCAGAAGCATGTGGGTCGATTTTCTGTGGCGTCCGGTTTCCGTGTTGGCCGGAAAAACATCAGCCGCGCCCTGGACGCTGCTCGATACGGAAGCCGAAGCGGTATTGTTCTTCGCCGGTGAGGCGGTGGTCGCGTTACACCGGACCGAGACCGCAAATTATCGCGATAACCTCACGTCGGGCGCGCCCGCGCTATGGGTTGCCCTGCGTCCCGTCGCGGCGGAGCCGCCGTACGAGATACTTGCCGTCACGGCCGATCCGAGCGAAGGGGAGGCGTTCACCGATGCCGGCAGCTATATTGTTGAGGCCGTCCCGATGCCGGCCGACGTCGCGAAGGCTATTGGCCGATTCATTGCCGAACATCATGTCGAGCGTCCCTTCGTCAAGCGGCGTCGCCAACCGGCGGAGCCGACACCTCCTTCATGCCGAGACGGAAAGGGGAGCGGGAGATGATCACACCAGAGACCTTCGTCTCCCGCTGGGCGCGATTGAAGCGCAACTCCGACATCCGGCGTGAAATGGAGGCTGGGGAGGATCGGGTTCCCGACACCGCAGAAACATCCGCGACCGGTGTCGAGGCCGCTATTGGGCAATCTGAGGCCGCTGCTGCGGCCGATGCTCCTTTTGATCCGGCGAGCCTGCCGTCGATCGATGCGATCGGGGTCGACACCGACATTCGCGGGTTCCTCCAAGGCAGGGTGCCCGCCGAATTGACACGGGCTGCCCTGCGCCGGGCCTGGGCCAGCGATCCGGCCATTCGCGACTTCATCGGCATCGCGGAAAACCAATGGAATTTCAATGATCCCGAGGCGATGCCCGGATTCGGTCCGTTGGAGGAAGGATACGACGTGTCCGGCCTGTTGTCGCAAGCACTTGGCGGACGCGACCGCGCTGAAGCGATTCCGCAAATATCGGTGTCCATTCAACAGCCACCGCCGACCGTAACCGATCGCCAGCCCGCCGATCCCGGCCTCGATGTGCGGCAATCTCTTGACGATGGACCGCGTAATTTGTCGGAGAATGGAAATGGAGAAGCAGCGGAACCCGAAAATAATCAGGAAGCAAATGTTCGCCGGCCAGATCAGCGCCGCCACGGCAGTGCGCTGCCGCGGCGGGATAGCGAAAGCTGAGAATGGAGCCGATGCAGGAATCCGGATCTCACACTTCTCCAGCGCGTGGCGTCGACGAGGTTGATCGCGCTCGGGCGCAGGAATACGCGCTGCTGGCCACCTTGCTCTCGCGCGGTCCCGGCACAGAATTGATTGGACGGCTGGCCTTGCTGGGCGGGGACACGACTCCGCTCGGGGTCGCCCACGCGGCACTCGGAGAGGCGGCCGCCCGGACGGACGAGGCAAGGGCGGGGCGGGAGTTTTTCGCGTTGTTTACTGGGCTCGGACAGGGCGAGCTTCTGCCTTATGCATCGCATTACCTCACGGGCTCTCTCTATGGACGCCCGCTTGCGCGGGTGCGTGAAACCTTTCAACGTCTGGGCATCGAAAGGGTGGCTGGTCATTCGGAACCCGAGGATCATGTCGCCGTTCTCTGCGAGGTCATGGCGGGTCTCATCAGTGGTGAGATTGCGGGTGCGGAGGGGGGCGATCGTGCGTTCTTTGACGAGCATCTTGCTCCCTGGGTCGGGCGCTTTTTTGCCGATCTGGAGCGTGCTCAATCGGCCGATTTTTACGCCCGTGTGGGATCGCTTGGACGGGTGTTGATGGGCGTTGAAACAGAGGGTTTTGCCATCTCGGCTTGAACATCTCACCTAAAGACGGCTTTCGTCCGCCGGACGAATCCTGGTTGCGAGAGACGGGAGAACTAAAATGCGAGCCTTCATTGTCGCCTGCGCTGTTGCCGTCGTTATCGCCGTCGGAGGGGCTGCTATTCTTGATCGTTTCGTTCAGGAGACCGCCTATGCGGCCTTTGCCGAGCCAAGCGCAAGAAACTAGCGGGCTGGTTCACGGTTTTGGCATAATAAGAACGCGATAGCATCGTGAACCAAACGACGGCTCCACTGACAAATCACTAAGTGCAAAAAATCGGAGCTTGTCATGAAGCGTCTGATAATTACCGCGCTTGCGGTCGTTGCCGTGATTGCTGGTTCCTCCATCCTGCTGCATTCGCGATCTTCTGTGATCGAATTGTCAGCCGGAACCGCCGCCATGCCATCACTGCTGGAACTTCATGCCGCCGCGGGCGTGCATAAACTACCTATACAAGATATCGACGATCAGTCGCTGATCTATCCGACGCCGGAAAAACGCTGAATAGGCCGCAGGGAATTGCTGGCAAACTTACTGCGGCGCAGCGGTCTCCGGCTAGGAATCGGCTGCGGTAAACCCCAGAATCGCAATTTCCCTGTAAATTTCCCTGTTAGCAGGGAAATTGGCTGGAGACGGGTTCGATCAGCACTGCATCGCCAGCCAGGCGGTCGTGCGTTTTGCAAGGGTCGCAGTTCGTCGAACTTGAGGTGGCAATCGCCGA
>Ga0163162_10002569_pt1 | contig 17179 bp, 14 predicted proteins | sample S55metaG_FD_115310 | JGI IMG/M metagenome (GOLD analysis project Ga0163162, IMG submission 115310) | Switchgrass rhizosphere microbial communities from Kellogg Biological Station, Michigan, USA - S5-5 metaG | ecosystem: Host-associated > Plants > Roots > Rhizosphere > Soil | place: USA...
CAAGAATACTTGCCGCGGCTATCGAAGCATAAGTGCCGTCTCCCTGAATTACGCATTGGTGCGGAATGCCGGCATATGAAATAAAATAGTTTCCGTCAATCAGCAGGGCCGTCGGTTTTTCGCACAACTGATCCAGCGCCAGGTGCATGGCCTTGATAGAAGCTTTTAAAATATTGATGCGATCAATTTCTTCGTGGTCCACGCTGGCCACGGCGTAGGCAATGGCGTGTTGCTGGATGTATATTTTTAGCTCCTCACGTATTTCAGGCTTCACCTGTTTCGAATCGTTTAACAAAGGATGAAAAAATTTTCTGGGCAGGATCACCGCAGCAGCGAATACCGGACCTGCCAGGCATCCTCTGCCAGCCTCATCGCAACCCGCTTCCAGGTTCTTCCTGTTTCTAAATGCTTTCAGCATAATTATTTTGAAACAATTCCCTTGTAAATGGCCATCGAAAAAAATCCGGTCACCAACACCAAGATTGTCTGTATAAAGATGCTCAAAAAATAGGATATCAGGGCCCTCAGCAAACCTTTAAGATTACGTTCGTGGAAAAACCGCATAAGCGGTGGAAAAATAAGTCAGAATCAACGGGATCACCGGGAAAATACAGTCGCGCCGAATTAATCTATTCACAAGCCCGTGTTACCTTTGCCGCCGATGCATTCAAAAGGCGCTTCTCTCTCTTCCAGGCCGGTAGCCATTTGGCTGCTGACGGGCGTGGGCATGATAATGGTGCAGGTGGTGCTGGGTGGTATTACCCGACTTACGGGCTCCGGACTTTCCATCACTGAATGGAAACCGTTGCTGGGCGCATTTCCTCCGTTGAACGATGCAGCCTGGCAGCAGGCTTTCGACCAGTACAAACAAATTGGTCAGTACAAACTAATTAATCCACACTTTACATTATCCGAATTCAAATTCATTTATTTCTGGGAATGGCTGCACCGCGAATGGGCGCGATTAATGGGACTGGTATTCCTGGTGCCCTTTGTCATTTTCATCATTCAGAAAAGATTCAAAGCCGATATGATTTATCCGCTATTGATTCTTTTTGTGCTGGGTGCTTTACAGGGAGCAGTGGGATGGGTGATGGTAATGAGCGGACTCAATGAAGAAGACGTACATGTGAATCATATTCGCCTGGCAATTCATTTCATCGCAGCCCTCGGCTTATTGTTGTACGTGTTGTGGTTTGCACTGATGATTTTGATACCGGCCAGCCGGAGGAAAAATTTGCCGGCGCTGCACAAAGGGCTCTTGGTAATTTTGGTTGTGCTGGTATTACAGCTGATTTATGGCGCCTTCATGGCCGGATTAAAAGCAGCCACCATGGCCCCAACCTGGCCAACTATCAACGGCCATTGGTTGCCGCATGGCGGAGAACCCACCGGCGGACTGAAATGGCTAACCGATAATCCATTCGCTGTACATTTTATTCACCGCACATTGGCCTATCTGCTGCTTATTCTCATTCTGCTTTGGTGGTGGAAGGCGAGGTATATTCAGTGGGTAGGTGTCCTGAATCACTTCAAAAACGCGCTGCCTCTACTTGTACTTACGCAGGTATTGCTGGGTATTCTTACGGTTTTGCACTCACCGTCACCCAAATGGTTACTTTTATTGGGTGTTTGCCACCAGTTTGTTGCTATGCTGTTACTGGTCACTACTGTGGCCATGCTATATGGCTTTAAGCGGGCCCGTAATAATTAACAGCATCTTCTTCAACGGCGCCGATATTATTTTTAACTTGTTGACGTTTAATGGTGTGAGCTTGCCCAAACACCCAAGTCGGAACCGATGAAAAAGTACCTGGTAGGTTTTTATCACTCTTTTCCCATCCAGCTGGTACTGCTTCATATAAAGAAGTACCAGGTACTACTTTTGTTCTGGATCGTCGTAATAAGCGCCATCAATGGCGACTTTATGAGCACTTTTGGCGCGGACTCCCTGTTCCTGGCGCCGGAATACCTTGGCGAAGTGAATTTCATCAGTGCCGCCATTGTTGGCGTAGCAGTGGGCATTTTTGTAATGAGCTGGAACATCACCACGTTCATATTGCACAGCAAGCATTTCAAATTCCTGGCTACCACTTCAAAACCATTCCTGAAATATTGCATCAACAATGCAGTGATACCGTTGCTGTTCCTGATATTTTATTATGTGAAGGCCATCGAATTCGACAAGAACCGGGAATTGCTGGGCTTGAAAGATATTCTTATCCTCATCGGCGGGTTTCTATTGGGGCTCGTATTGCTGGTGATCATTTCATTGGCGTATTTTTTCAGGGCAGAGAAAACAATGCTCAGGAAAATGGAGCCGGTGCTTGAAGATCCCCAAAAACATTTTCACTTATTCGGATTGGGCGGAAAGCATTTTCATGAGAAGGGTTTGCTGCAGGTGGATTGGTTCTTTAACACCAGGTTTAAATTGAAGAAGCCCCGTGAAGTTTCGCACTATACCGCTGAATTCATCAATACCATTTTCAAACGACACCATTTTTCTGCCGTCATTTCTATCATCCTCGCTTTTCTTTTTTTGGCGGTGATTGGAATGTTGCTGGATTACGATGTATTTGAAATTCCTGCGGCGGCCAGCATTCTCATTTTCTTTTCAATCTTGATTGCATTTTCAGGCGCCCTCTCCTATTGGTTGAAAAGTTGGTCCTTCCCCTTCGCGATCGCCATGTTTTTGCTGATCGACGCGCTGTTTCGTTATGACGTGCTGGATATCCGGAACAAAGCCTATGGATTGAATTACAATAACAGAACCGAAAGACCGGTATACGACCAGGAGAGTATTATGGCGCTTTGCTCAATCGATACCATGCTGGCCGATAAACAAAAAATGATCGCGGTACTGAACAAATGGAAGGAGCGGCAGGACGAGGCGAAACCATTGATGTACGTTCTCAATTTCAGCGGAGGTGGCACCCGTTCGGCTACCTTCACCATGAATGTGTTGCAACACCTGGATAGCATGATGGATGGGCAGTTGATGAGAAGGACCTTCCTGATTGCCGGCGCATCGGGCGGAATGCTCGGCGCGACTTATTACCGCGAATTATACCGCATGAAGGAAGCCGGAGATCCCGTAAAACCCGGCGACCGGCAATATGCCGAAAATATTTCCAAGGATCTTTTAAATGGTTTGTTTTCCTCCCTTGTAGCGCGTGATATTTTTGCACCCGCGCAAAAGTTCAAGGTGGGCGAAAACAAATATGTAAAAGATCGTGGCTATTCGTTCGAGAATGAATTGAGTGAGAATACGCATGGTATTTTGAACAAGCAATTGAAAGACTATCGTTCAGATGAATCGAATGCCCGGATCCCGCTGATCATCTACAGTTCCACCATTACGCGCGACGGCCGAAAAATGCTCGTAAGCACACAGCCCATCAGTTTCATGATGCGCGAAATTCCGGATAGTATCAGTGGTATGCTGGCCGAACCCGACGCCGTGGACTTCTGCAAATTCTTTGAACGGCAGGACCCCGGCAATCTTCGCATACTCACGGCACTGCGCATCAACGCCACATTTCCTTATGTGTTACCGAACGTATGGCTACCCACCAATCCCATTGTAGATGTGATGGATGCAGGTATTCGTGATAACTACGGGCAGGAAACCGCGCTGCGATTTATAAATGTGTTCAAGGACTGGATAGCGGCAAATACACGCGGTGTGGCTTTTGTACAGGTAAGAGACCGCCGGCTCGGCGATTGGGAGGATCATTTCAAGGATCAGGGGGTAGTGGAGCAATTCACGAAACCCCTGCTGATTTTGAACTATAACTGGATGAAGATGCAGGACTATTATCACGAAGAAATGATTCGCTTTGCAGATCACAGTTTCAGTTTCCCCTTCGAAAAATTTACTTTCTCTTACATACCGGCAAAGAATAACAAGGGCGCCGCACTCAACTTCCATCTTACGGCCAAAGAGAAATCCGATATCAGGGAGGCGCTGAACTCGTCTGACAACCAACTTTCATTTAAGCGCATTGAAGATTTCGGTTACCCCTCTGGTAATCCTAAGCAGGCTGGTACAGTCGGAATGCGGAAGGAATAATCCTGATCCTGAATTTATCCGAGGTGGGTGCGGGATCGCCATCAACATGCAGGGGGGCCCCATCAATATTATAGATATCCAGCTCGCGGGTTTGGAAATACACGATGCCCTTGGGATTTAATTTATTCTCCTTCACATCTCCAAATTTCAATTGTTGCCATATGGCCGGGATCAGTTGCCACTTGCTCATTTTTTGAACCACTACAATGTCGAGCAGTCCATCGTGTAAGCTGGCCTTTGGTGCAATGGTAAACTGGTTGCCGAATTGGTTGCCATTTGCAATGCTGATAAAATAGGCTTGTGTGGACAGGTCTTTCTCTTCTGCAACCAATCTGAATAAATAGGAACGCGCGCTCAAAAAATTTCTGAAAGTTAATTGCATGTAAGTTGCGAGCCCCCTATTTTTCTGCTTTGCAAAATCGTGGGCCACTTGCGCATCCAGTCCGAGGCCGCTTAACATACACGAGAATCGGTCATTGATGGTGAATGCATCAACTTCGGCTACGCGGCCATTGAATATGACGTCCAGCGCTTTGCCTGGATGCCGCGGAATACCCGCAGCCAGCGCAAGGCCATTCCCTGAACCGCAGGGAATGATGCCGAAATTAACGGGCGTACCCAGCAGGCTTCCGGTAACCTGACTAAGCGTGCCATCTCCACCGGCGATAACAATATCGGTAAGTTGTTCTGATTCGATCTTATTTTTCAGGAAGCTATAGTCACCGGAGGGAACGGTGGGAGCGATTTCAAACCTGATATTCTTTTCCCCGGCCTTCTTTTCAATCGTTCGCGTTACCACCGATTTCCTGCCGGTTCCCGCAATGGGATTGAGGAGGAATAGGAACTTTCGATCCATTGGGTTGATTTTAGTTGATCGGTTGATCGGTTGATTGAGTCAGCTAAGTTGGCGAAAATTACGGGCGAATTTACTGATCATCTGATCAACCGATCAACTAAATCAACCTACTCAACCACCCCACCTTATCAATGCACTCGCCCACGTAAATCCGCTGCCGAATGCGGCGAGGCAAACCAAATCGCCTTTTTGAATTAGTCCCAGTTCCCAGGCCTCGGCCAGTGCAATGGGAACAGAAGCTGCTGTGGTATTGCCATAGCGCTGAATGTTATTGAACACCTGGTCGTCGCGCAATCCCAGCTTATGTTGAATAAACTGGCTGATGCGCAGGTTTGCCTGGTGCGGGATTAGTAATTTAAGATCGGTTGGTTTTAAATTATTTGCGTTTAGCGCTTCCAACACCACTTCAGGAAATTTCTCAATGGCTTTTTTAAATACGGCCGGACCATCCATAGTAGGAAAATTCTGGCCTTTGTCAATCATCGCATGGCTCATGTACATATCGCCCCATTCAGCATTGTTGAAATCTGCAAGCGGTTCTTTTGCCCAGTGATTGCCATGCGTGCCGGGATTGAACATCGCAAGTATTTCAGCACTTGCGCCGTCACTATGCAGGTGCGTACTCAATATGCCTTCGTCTTTTTCAGATGCTTTCAACACCACTGCTCCGGCGCCATCGCCGAAAATCACTGAAACGTTTCTGCCGCGCGTTGAAAAATCCAAACCAAAAGAATGTTTTTCGCTGCCCACCACCAATATGTTTTTGTACATGCCGCCGCGGATGAACTGGTCGCCCACACTTAACGCATATATAAAACCACTGCATTGGTTTCGCACATCCAGCGCCCCGATTTCCCGCATTTTCATCGCACGCTGCAGCAATACGCCACAACCGGGGAAATAATAATCCGGACTTAATGTGGCGAATATGATGAAGTCGATGTCGGCAGGTTTCAGGCCGGCTCTTTCAATTGCAACCGCCGATGCTTCCACAGCCATGGTGGTTGTGGTTTCCTGGGTTCTATGTGCATAGCGGCGGGTTGAAATGCCGGTGCGTTCTACAATCCATTCATTGGAGGTTTCCATCAACTTCGACAGATCGTCGTTTGTAACAACGTGTTCAGGCACATAAAATCCCGTACCAGCAATGACAGAGTGGAGCATGAGCAATTGTTTGAACTACCAAATTACAAAATTCATTCCGCCGCAGTCGTTTAAACCTTTGACACTGAGTGTTAAATCGCGGAGCGTCATCATTTTATGAATTGTTCATTTTCATTTGCTTGCCCCCCGGATTTGGATTACCTTTGCACACTTAAAAACCAGGACAGACCAATCCCCCTAATCCGTTTTGATTTGTGTGATTACCTGTTAATTAAATATGATGGACATTCGTAATATAGCAATCATCGCCCACGTAGACCACGGTAAGACTACCCTGGTAGATAAGATCCTGCACGCCACCAAGACCTTCAGGGATAACCAGGAAACGGGTGAACTGATCATGGACAGCAACGACCTGGAAAAGGAAAGAGGGATTACTATCTTCTCAAAAAATGCCGCAGTAGTATACAAGGGTGTAAAGATTAATGTAATTGATACACCGGGCCACGCCGATTTTGGTGGTGAAGTAGAACGCGTGTTGAAAATGGCCGATGGTGTGTTGTTATTGGTGGATGCTTTTGAAGGACCCATGCCGCAAACGCGTTTCGTTCTTCAAAAAGCGCTGCATCTGAATTTGAAGCCCATCGTGGTGATCAATAAAGTTGACAAACCCAACTGTCGTCCGGATGAAGTGCACGACGCCGTGTTTGAACTCTTTTTCAACCTGGATGCTACGGAAGAACAATTGAATTTTCCCACTTTCTACGGATCAGGAAAAAATGGCTGGTTCAATAATACGCTTACACCCATTGAAGGCATCACACCTTTGCTGGACGGCATTCTTGAATATGTGCCCGCACCTGACGTGAAAGAAGGAACACTGCAGATGCAGATTACCTCATTGGATTACTCCTCATTCCTGGGAAGAATCGCGGTGGGTAAAGTGGCCAGGGGTACCATTAAAGAAGGCATGCCCTTCTCATTGGTGCAGGCGGATGGCATTCGAAAATCAAAAGTGAAAGAATTGTACGTGTTTGAAGGAATGGGTAAGAAGAAAGTAACCGAGGTGATGGCCGGCGACCTTTGCGCCGTTGTAGGACTGGAAGATTTCAACATCGGTGACACGATTGCTGATTTCGAAAATCCGGAAGCTCTTCCTGTGATCAGCGTGGATGAACCCACCATGAGCATGTTGTTTAGCATCAACAATTCTCCTTTCTATGGTCGTGATGGAAAATTTGTAACGTCGAGGCACTTGCGCGACCGCCTGATGAAAGAAACTGAAAAAAACCTTGCACTTCGTGTAGAGGATACCGATAGTGCAGATGGATTCCTGGTATACGGTAGGGGAATTCTTCACCTGGGCATTTTGGTTGAAACCATGCGCCGGGAAGGATATGAACTAACCGTAGGTCAGCCGCAGGTAATTGTAAAAGAGATCAACGGAAAGAAGAGTGAGCCATACGAAAACCTGGTGGTAGACGTGCCGGCTGAATACAGCGGTAAAGTAATCGACATGGTTACGCAGCGAAAAGGCGAATTGCACGTGATGGAAAGCAAGGGCGAAATGCAGCACCTGGAATTCGATATTCCTTCGCGTGGTTTGATTGGTCTGCGTTCTCAAATGCTTACCAACACCGCCGGCGAAGCCGTAATGGCGCATCGGTTCGCTGAATACAAACCCTGGAAAGGTCCAATTCCCGGCAGGAACAATGGTGTGCTGATTTCAAAAAATCAGGCCGCAACCACCGGGTATTCTATCGATAAATTGCAGGATCGCGGATCATTCTTTGTTGATCCGGGTGAAGAAGTTTACATCGGACAAATTATCGCCGAGCATATCAAACCGGGCGACCTGGTGGTAAACGCCACAGAAGGCAAAAAGCTCACGAATATGCGCGCCAGCGGAAGTGATGATTCCGTTCGAATCATCCCCCGTATTCAAATGACGCTGGAAGAATGCATGGAATACATCCAACAGGATGAGTGCATTGAAGTAACACCCAAGAATATCCGTCTCCGCAAGACCATCCTGAACGAAGACGAGCGCAAGAAACTGTCGAAGATGTTGAAAGCGGAAGAGGTTAATTAATACAGATATCTCATTTTAGCGCAAAGGGGCAGGGATCAGGAATCTTTGCCCCTTTGTTTTGGGGTTACCGGGAATGGGTGAGAAGCCGCCGTTCACTCAATGGCCGTCGCTGAATGCCTAACTTCTGTCCGAATCGGGTATTGGACGGCTTAGCTTTGTCTCCAACATGCTAATAGCATGCAACACAATGCGAGTAAAAAGTAGCGATAAGTGGTTGGCGGGTATTCTCACCGCTGCTTTACTGTTAATCAGTGTTAGTGAGCCACTTTATTCGCGCGGCACCAAATTCCAGCGTTCCAGGTTATTATTCAGGACGGAAATCCCCCAGGAATTCATAGTGGTGCATTCAACCACCAACACCCGGCAGGCCGATATGCCGGCCATTTTCCCGTTTAATTAAGGGTTTAGATACCAACCCGTAATGCGTAGCTGGCGTTTCGATACCAATCGAAAACTTATATCCTGCAATCCATTCGTCCTGAGTAATCCGCAAAAATCCTGCAAATCCTGCCTACCTTTGCGGTTGGATTATGAAAAAGAAAACCTTCATCTTTCTCCTGGTGGCAGCGCTGTTTGTGATGCCGGCTCCTTCTTTTTCGCAATGCTCCATTTGCACCAAAACAGCGCAGCAAATGGGCGAAAAGCCCGCCCGCGCCCTCAACCGCGCGATCCTTTACCTGATGCTCACACCCTTTGCCATCATGGGATTTGTGGGATATCGCTGGTGGAAGAACAACCACGATTAATTTTTTAGACCCACCGGAAATACTGTCGGTTGAAGGCCCCACATTAATTATCTTGTAAGCTTCAACCAACTGATATGAGAATTTTATTCCTGTTCGTTTTACTCAGTACTTTCTTACCAGGCTTCTCCCAAAAGCTTCCCTCCGTGGAAGAGAAAACCCGCGACATGAAAAAATACACGGGCTTCCTCGATTTTTATTGGGATGAGAATACAGGGAAAATCTGGCTCGACATCAACCGACTGGATACAGAAATTCTTTATGTGAATACGCTTCCTGCCGGGCTCGGCTCGAACGACATCGGACTTGACCGCGGTTTGCTCGGCGATTCCAGGATCGTTCGTTTTCAACGCGTGGGCAGAAAATTGCTGATGGTGCAGCCCAACTATAGTTATCGCGCACTTTCAAACGACCCGGCTGAAAAGCGGGCGGTTGAACAATCCTTCGCGCAGTCCACGCTCTGGGGCTTTGCCATAGAAGCCGAATCACCCGGCCATGCCCTGGTTGACGCTACCGATTTTCTTTTGCGCGATGCCATGCAGGTAACCAGCAGGCTCAGACAAATGAAACAGGGAAGTTTTTCGCTCGATAAAAGTCGCTCCGCTATCTACACCACCCGGACAAAGAACTTTCCACTCAATACCGAATTGGAGGCCACGCTGAGTTTCACCAACAGCGATGGAGAAGTGGGCAACTTTGTACAGACAGTTGCGCCTTCGGCAGAAGTTTTCACCGTTCGTGTTCACCACTCTTTTGTGCAGCTACCCGACAATGGATATCAGCCCCGTGTTTTTGATCCCCGATCAGGATTCTATGCGATTTCTTATTTCGACTATAGCACACCGGTAACCGAACCGATTGAGAAATTTATGATTTGCCGCCATCGGTTGGTTAAGAAAGATCCAACGGCCACCATAAGTGAAGCAGTAAAACCGATCGTTTACTATCTCGATAACGGCACACCCGAACCGATTCGTTCGGCGTTGCTGGAGGGTGCGCGCTGGTGGGATGCGGCATTTGAAGCTGCCGGATTTAAAAATGCTTTCCAGGTAAAAATATTGCCCGATAGCGCCGACCCAATGGACATCCGTTACAACGTTATCAATTGGGTTCACCGGTCAACGCGCGGATGGAGCTACGGCGCAACCGTAACTGACCCAAGAACCGGTGAGATTATTAAAGGCCAGGTTACATTGGGATCCTTGCGGGTTCGCCAGGATTACCTGATCGCGCAGGGTTTGCTGGCGCCATTTGAAAATGGAATGCCTGCCGACAACAAAATGTTGAAAATGGCCCTCACAAGGCTCAGTCAGCTCGCAGCACACGAAGTGGGTCACACACTGGGACTCATGCACAATTATATTTCAAGCGCCGAAAATCGCGCGAGTGTGATGGACTATCCGCATCCCCAGCTGATGCTCAACGCCAGTGGCGAAATTGACCTGAGGGATGCCTACACACATGAAATTGGAGAATGGGACAAAGAAGCCATTCGATTCGGATACAGTGAAATTCCGGCCGGAACAGATCCCGCAAAAGCATTGGATAATATTTTAAAAGAAACCGCGAAAAAAGGATTGGTATTTATTTCCGATCGGGATGCCCGTGCAGCCGGTGGGTTGCATCCATACGCGCATTTGTGGGACAATGGGAGTGATCCCGTCAAAGAATTGAAAGACATCACCAGGATACGGGAGAAAGCCCTTTCGCAGTTTGGTGAAAACAGTATACGCACCGGTGTGGCTATGGCAATGTTGGAAGATGTACTCGTACCAGTTTATCTGCTGCATCGTTACCAGCTGGAAGCAGTTACCAAATCGGTAGGTGGATTAAATTATACCTATGCCGTGAAAGGGGATGGTCAACTGGTAACAAAACCAATATCCAGGGAGGAACAAATGCGTGCACTGAACGCCGTCATGGATTGCATGGATGCGAAATTTCTTTTGCTCCCTTCTTCCATAACTTCACTCATTCCTCCACGCCCGGCGGGATATGATTTTACAAAAGAATTGTTTAACAAAAGAACGGGGCTGGCCTTCGACGCGCTTGCGCCGGCAGAAACCGCCGCAGACCTTGCACTGTCTTTTCTCTTTAATGCCCAGCGCGTAAACAGGATGGTGGAATACCAGGCCATGAATGGTGGACTGGGATTGGATGAGATGATTGACGTGGTGTTGTCGAAAACCTGGAAAGCCGCACCCAGAAAGGGCTTGGAAGATTTAATTCTGAAACAAAACCAGCAACTGGTGCTCACCTATCTGCTGGCGCTGAGTGTGAATGACAATCTTTCTTTCGCTGCCCGCGCAGTGGTGGTAAAATCGCTCGCCGATTTGAAACAACAAATAGAGGCGCAGAAAAAAATCAATAAAGTTTCCGCAACCGGCGCGCAATTCGCGCTGGCGTTGGAAAGAATGAAGGAACCCGAGAAAGCCAAGCCCACATTACACCTCGACATGCCACCCGGCGCGCCGATTGGTTGCGATGAATAGTCTTAGCGATTTTGCGTGAAATCTTCTACAGTTTTGTGCGATCCATCGCAAAAGGGCGGTGTTTTGGTTTGCTTACATTGGCAAAACCAAACCTCTTCTTCTTTATCAAACTGTACTTTCAAACTTCTGAACGGCATCTCATCAATGGTCTTGTGTTTTCCATCACAGAAAGGTTGCGTCTCACTCAATCCGCAGGTGCACCAGGAATAAATTTTTCCGGGCTCTACCTTTACCAATCTGGGTTCACAAATAGCAACCCTGGGTTTATGACTCATGAAAATTTAAGTTAATAGTGTTGAATAAAACGATACAGGTTAAAATCGCCTGAGCGCAGTGATTTTAATATTTCTTCTTTGATCTTTGCAGCATCAATGCCTTCCATTTTTTTCTGTTGTATCAAATGCAAAGCCCGCCGGGTTAGCAGCCAGGCCTTTTTTTCTTCGTTGTTATTTTTCTCTTTCAGTTTCATCACTTCCTCGGCCAGTTCGCGAATACCGCTGTGCTGGGATGCCACTGTTTTCAGTACAGGCGGAGGAAAAGCGTGTTCAGCATAAACCGGTGCCATCATGGTCATGAGGTGCTGAACAAATAGTTCGGCGCCCTGTCTATCGCTCTTATTCACCACAAACAGATCGGCAATTTCCATTAGACCGGCCTTCATCGTTTGTACTTCATCACCCCCTTCAGGCACCAGCACAACCATGGTAATGTCGGCCAGGCCTGCAATCTCCACCTCGCTCTGTCCTACGCCAACTGTTTCAACAATAATATGGTCGAAAGATGACATTTGCAGCAACCCCACGATTTCCAAAATATGATCTTGCAAACCGCCTAACGACCCTCTGCTGGCCAAAGAGCGAATATAAACCTGGGGATGGGTGTACCATTTGCTCATTCGGATGCGATCGCCCAGCAATGCGCCTTTGTTGAATGGAGAAGAAGGATCGATACACAAAACAGCAATCCGCTTCCCCAGGGCCACCCATTCCTCAATAAGGCCATCGGCGATGGTGCTTTTTCCCGCGCCAGGCGGTCCGGTGATGCCCGTAACCATTGCAGTTGGACTGGCAGGAATCGCTTGCAACAATTCAAGGTAGCCGGGAGATTGATTTTCAATCATTGAAATGGCGCGTGCGATCGACTTAAAGTCGCCCTTCTGTATTTGTGTCAGCAAGGTGCTCATGAATGGGTTCAAAAATAGCCGGAAAAAACGAGTGGGGCGGAGAAAAGATCAGGCATGTTGCTGTTTTTGCAATTGCATCAGCTTAATATATTTCTGAAAGGTTTGGAAGGCATGCGTGCGGGCAATGCAGTAACCATAAAAACCATCCAGGAATCCGGCCTTTACAAAAAAGCTGGTAATAAAAGCGATGGCGGGGTTTACCAGAATTTTGAACCAGTTGCTTTTCTTTCCCTGTTTGTTCATTGCACTGGCGGCGATGGAGCTGAATTTATTGGCCTGTAACATATGCTCCTCCATGGTGTAATAAGTGTAATGGAGGATATCGCCCGACAGGTGTTGAATCGGAACGTTTACCTGCGTTTCCAGTTTGTCGTGCGGATTGGTACCGCCCCATTTCCCCTTGTGACGATTCAGCAACCGAAGTTTTTTATCGGGATACCAGCTGCCATGGCGGATCCACTGTCCGCAATAATAACTCAGCCGGTTCATGGTATAGGCTTCGAAAGGGAAATCGGTCGCTTTTTCCCTGGCAATGGATTCCAGGAGGGCCGGATCAAGCGCTTCATCGGCGTCGAGAGAAAGTACAAAATCGTGTTTCGCTTTCGACAGTGCGAAATTCTTCTGTTCAATATAACCCAGGAAAGCTTGTTGCAGAAAAGTGGCACCATGCGCCAGGCAGATAGATTGCGTCGCATCCGTGGAATAAGAATCTACCACCAGGATTTCATCAGCCAGATTTTTAACGGATTCTAAACATCTGCCGATATTCTTTTCTTCGTTAAGGGTAATAATGACGACGGATAAAGAACGCATGTCATGGAACGAGTTTATTAACAAATGTATACAAAACATTAATTGTTGAATAATTTCGTGGAAGGTCCATTCGTTTTTTAAGTAATATTGATCATGACCAATTTCATTCCAATATTTCCATTGGCCATCGTGGTATATCCTGGCGAAGATGTGAATTTGCACATTTTCGAACCACGTTATAAGCAGTTGATTGGAGATTGCTTCGAACAAAAAAAGCCTTTTGGCATTCCTGCAGTGATCAACAATAGTGTGAGCGAACTGGGCACTTTGGTAGAAGTAAAAGAAATTACCAACGTTTACGAAAACGGAGAACTGGATATCAAGAGCAAGGGAAAAGCCGTGTTCCGGGTGCTGGAAGTGATTAATGAAGTGCCCGACAAATTATACAGTGGGGCCATTGTGAATTATCCCGACAATGACGAACTGGGCAACCGCGAGCTGATGCGAAAAGTGGTGAATGGCGTGAAAGAGTTACACAAGCTGCTGAATGTGACCAAAACATTTCGCAAGCCCGATGAGGAATTGAATACCTACGATGTTGCTCACCACGCCGGATTGACATTGGAAGAGGAATACGAATTTCTTGGCCTGATGCAGGAATTGCAGCGCCAGGAATATTTAAAACGCCACCTCAGCAAAGTACTCCCCGTTATAGTTGAAATGGAAGCACTCAAGGAGAAAGTGAAACTCAACGGCCATTTCCGAAATCTCACCTCGTTCGATTTGGATATTTAGTGTTTCAGGCTAAGGCACTAAGCTTTGCGTCTTTGCGTGAAGCCCTTTATCTTGCAGCCATGTCCACGACTATTTGCTTTGATTTTGGGAATACCAGGTTAAAATATGCCGTGTTTGAAGGCAGGGATCTTAAATATATCGACGTGTTGGAAAGTGGCGAGCCGGCAATTGTGGAGGACCTGCTGAAGAAATACAAACCAGAGAAGTCCATTCTCTCCTCCGTCATAAAACACGACCCTGAAGTAGAAACCCTGCTCGCAAAAAATACCCGCTTTCACAAACTGTCTCATCTCACCAAACTGGCGGTTACCACGCCGGTAGGTAAACCCGACACCATTGGAGCAGACCGCCTGGCGCTTTGCGAGGGTGCCATTGCTTTTTATCCCGGCAAACACAACCTGGTAATTGGGCTTGGCACCTGCATTACCTTCAACTTCGTGAACAAATTCAACGCTTTCCTGGGAGGAGCGATCTCGCCCGGCATGGAGATGCGTTTTAAAAGCCTGCAACACTATACAGCCTTTTTGCCGCTGGTTGAAAAGGACTGGAATTTCCCCCTGGTAGGGTACGATACCCGAACTAACATCCTGAGCGGCGTAATTTTAGGAATGGCAAAAGAAATTGATGGCACAATTGATTCATATGCAGAAAGATATGCCAACTTTAACGTGGTTTTAACCGGGGGGGACGCACCCTATTTTGCCCAGCTATTGAAAAATAAGATATTTGCAGACCCTGATTTAATCTATAAAGGACTGTATTCCATTAGTGAGCATAATAACTAACATGAAGAAAATTGGTGTTGCGGCGCTATTGTTATTTCTCTGTTTTAACCTAAAGGCCCAAGTGAACTCTCCATACTCCCGTTACGCGCTGGGAGACCTGGTTTCCCAACAAAATATCGTTAACACTGGTATGGGAGGTGTGTCTGCGGCTTATTACGATTTTCGGTCGGTGAATTTCGTGAACCCGGCTTCCCTGGCCAACCTGAAGCTCACCACCTTTGATGTGGGTTTTGTTTACAATTCTTTGACCCTCAAACAGGAAAATCCGCTTGGCAAATATAATTCCGCATCGCTGCTTCCTGCATACCTGAACCTGGCGGTTCCGTTGGGTAAACACGCCGGACTCACTTTTGGATTGAAACCGGTCAATCGCATTAGCTACGATATTCAAAATAACACACGCCTCCCGGGCATAGATAGCGTTGCCTATATATACCAGGGAAACGGCGGTGTTTACCAGGCTTTCCTGGGTGCCGCCATCGGCACAAAAAACTTCTCTATTGGCGCCAACGCAGGCTACATGTTTGGAAATAAAAGTTTCGGTACCAAACAGGTTTTTATAAACGATACAGTTAGTTATAAGAAGGCCAATTATTCTGACACCACTGCATTCGGAAATTTCTTCGTTAACCTGGGTCTTCAATACACTTTCCATTTTGGTAAAAATACCAGGCTTGCACTCGGCGCATACGGAAATTTGAAAACCGACCTGCACGCCAAACGAAGTATTACCCGCGAAACATTTGAATTCAGTACAGCCGACGGTACCGTTTTAGTGGATAGCATTTACGCGCTCCGCGATCAAAAGGGAACCATCGTTTACCCGTCTACCTACGGATTTGGTTTTCTTTTCGGAAAAGAGCTTTGGTCTTTTGGCGCCGACCTGGTGCTGGGCAACTGGAGTGATTACAGGTATTATGGCGAGTCGGATTTGATGAAGGACAACTGGACCGTAAAAGTGGGTGGTGAATGGACGCCCAGTTTAACAGTAGACAACTACTGGAGTAAAGTAACTTACAGGGCTGGACTATATTTTGGACCCGACATCGTTAATGTTGACAAGGACCTTCCCCGATATGGCCTCACCATTGGCGCCGGATTTCCAATGCGCAGAAACCTCTACACGAATCAGTCTACCATGATTCAAACGGCATTCGAATACGGAAGGCGTGGTAACAAAGACAATGCGGTTCGGGAAAACTATTTCAAAATTTCAGTGGGCCTCAGCCTGAGTGATGTGTGGTTCATTAAGAAAGCTTACCAATAAAAAAATGCGACCGGCGCTGCCGATATTATTTAAACTGATTACAGCCTTCTTAGGGGGCTGTATTTTTTTGCAGGCTTGTGTAAACAAAGAAGAAGACGTAAAGAAATTCTTTGAACGCAAGCTGGGCGTGGACGAAGCCCACGACATTGAGAGTTACCTGAGCCAGGGTGGTAAAATGAAGGCGCGGCTGCGATCCCCACTCATGTACCGTTACCAGGATACCCTGCCCCGCGTAGAATTTCCGAAAACCCTTCACGTTGATTTTTATGACGACTCTACAAAAATTGAAAGTCAGCTAAATGCCATGTACGGACGGTACCTGGAAGGAAAGAACAAAGTATTTTTGAAAGACAGTGTGGTGGTCTTTAACATGAAGAATCACGATACACTGCATTGTAAAGAATTGTGGTGGGACCAAAACACCCAGAAATTTTATACCGACAAAGAAGTACGGGTTCATACGCCTACACGAATCATTTATGGCGTGGGACTTGAAGCCGCGCAGGATTTCAGCAAGTACGACATCATGCAGGTAACAGGTACCATTATGGTTAATGACTCGGATATTTTCAAATAATCTAGTTTGTTGTTTGTTGTTTGTGGTTTGTGGTTCGTTGTTGTGATTCGTGATTCCTGATTGGCGTGAGCAAATCGCTATTTTGTGTCTTAGAGCTATGGTGGAAATATATAGCCACGAAGTCACCATGGCACAAAGCATGAAATTCATTTCCAAACCACAACAACAAACAACGAACCACGAACAACGAACCACAAACAACAAACCACAAACAACAAACAACGAACCACGAACAACGAACCACAAACAACAAACCACAAACCACAAACAACGAACCACAAACTAAAAGGTATGGAATACAGAAGAATGGGCCACACAGGCCTGCAGTTAAGTGTGCTTTCGTTTGGTAGCTGGGTTAGCTTCCACAAACAAATTGACGACAGTGTTGCCGACGAACTCGTGGGCATTAGCTACGATGCCGGCATTAACTTCTTCGATAACGCCGAAGCCTATGCGCTGG
>Ga0163162_10002570_pt1 | contig 17175 bp, 8 predicted proteins | sample S55metaG_FD_115310 | JGI IMG/M metagenome (GOLD analysis project Ga0163162, IMG submission 115310) | Switchgrass rhizosphere microbial communities from Kellogg Biological Station, Michigan, USA - S5-5 metaG | ecosystem: Host-associated > Plants > Roots > Rhizosphere > Soil | place: USA: Michigan...
AAAATGGTTCCAAAAAAAATTACGACCCATATCCTTCAGAATATGAAGGCGAACGGAGAACGGATTTCCATGATAACGGCTTATGATTTTTCATTTGCACGTTTATTCGATCATGCCGGTATCGACGTGATACTGGTTGGGGATTCCGCTTCAAATGTTATGGCCGGACATGAGACTACCCTGCCAATTACGCTGGATCAGATGATTTATCATGCTTCTTCCGTAATACGTGGCGTTTCCCGGTCCCTGGTAATCGTTGATCTCCCTTTTGGATCCTATCAGTCGAATTCAAAAGAGGCCCTGATTTCTGCCATCCGGATAATGAAGGAAACCGGCGCGCATGGCGTAAAACTGGAGGGAGGTGAAGAAGTCCTGGAATCAGTAAATAGAATCCTGGCGGCAGGAGTTCCTGTAATGGGGCATCTGGGTCTTACGCCCCAGTCTATTTATAAATTCGGCACATATACTGTTCGGGCCAAGGAAGAAATGGAAGCAAAAAAACTGAAAGCCGATGCGTTATTGCTACAGGAAGCCGGGTGCTTTGCAATCGTTCTCGAAAAAATTCCGGCCTTATTGGCAAAGGAAGTGGCTGAGACGCTGAATATCCCGGTGATCGGTATCGGAGCTGGAAAGTATTGTAATGGTCAGGTACTGGTAATGCACGATCTACTCGGGATAAATACCGAATTTAAGCCCCGTTTTTTACGTCAGTATCTTACCCTTCATGAGTCTATCACTCAGGCTGTGCAGCGATATATCAGGGATGTAAAATCAAATGATTTTCCTAGCGAACAGGAGCAATACTGACTCTCAGGTCAGGTATTGAAATGCAAAACTCCTGGGTGAATTAATCCGCATTCAAAATTTCGTATAACTGCAAATTTTTATCCGTGGCATGTAAGCGATAAAACATGCTCTTACAGGATCCGGCACCCTGAAATTCCGACACAACCTGTATTTTATCGTAAAACATTTTCTTGAGTTGCTTCTTTTCTTTGAGCAGCCGGTTCTTCGCTGCGGTATATGCTTCCGGGCTGCCATCGTTCGTTTTTTCAGAAAGCAACACCACTGACCGGTGATCATAATTAGATGATTCCAGGTTCAATACCTGACAAGTACAAATCCGGGACGATGAAAGGTCTGCTTCTTTATCAGACAATACTGCTTCTTTTGCAACCACTAAAACTGCCGAGTTTAACAGCGAGTCCAGCCGCCCGATATTTTTAATACTAAAGGAAGCGGGTTTTACCGGTCTGACAGATTCCGTTCCGGCAAAACATTCAAATGCGACGGAATACAAAAAAAGCAGGATAAATGCAATTCGGATCAAGGGGTACATATAGGGTATTAATCAAGTGAAAAATAAGCCTCTCAGGATATGAACTTGATTGATACCGGATTTTGGGGTTGGCAGAAATGAAAAAACCTGCGTCAACAGGTAATCAAGGGATAGATGGGACTTCAAAGAATGCAAAAAAAACGCAGATCTACAAGCTTTTTTCCTATAAAATTTTCGGAAAATACGGTGCATTTTTACGCCAGAAATTTGCTAATATCAGAATATTATTTATAGTAATATATGGTAATCTGACCCCATATCCATAATTTGGGGTATGCTTCGCCCATATCTCATCTTATTAAGATTTTTTTAGTCCAGTAAAAATTACCAAAACTAAGTTTTATGAGAAAATGGCTATTAGTCTCTTCGTTTTTACTTTGCTCCTCTTTGATTTTTGCCCAGTCGACCATTTCAGGTAAGGTAGTGGATAACAAGACCGGTTCGCCCATACCAGGAGTATCTGTGAAATTAAAATCTACCCGGAAAGGGACAACCACCAATAATGAAGGGATTTTCAAAATTCAGGCAAATCCTGGAGACGAAATTGAACTCAGCGCCGTCGGATTCAAGTCCAAATTGGTAAAATTCCTGGGGGCTTCCGAACTATCCATATCCCTGGAAGAAAATACCGATGAACTTAATGAAGTGGTCGTTACGGGAAACCGCGGCATGCCCAGGGTGAAGACGGAAAGCCCTGTTCCGGTTGATATCGTCAAACTCAATAGCCTTCAGCAAACGACATCTTCCCCAAACCTCGAAGCACAGTTAAATATGGCCGTTCCGTCGTTTAATTACAATAAACAAAGCGGCGCAGACGGTTCTGATGCAATAGATTTTGCCAGTTTGAGAGGACTGGGATATGATCAAACTCTTGTATTAGTAAATGGCAAACGTCGTCATCTGGCTGCATTTGTAAATGAATTTGGAACCCGGGGACGGGGAAATTCAGGCACAGACCTCAACGCGATTCCGGAAGCCGCCATTGACCGGGTTGAGATTTTGCGGGATGGCGCTTCAGCGCAATATGGTTCTGACGCCATCGCGGGTGTTATTAATATTATACTGAAAAAAGATGTTAAGAAATTCTATGCCGTGGTAGGTGTAAGCGGTTATAATGACCCCACTTACAATACACTCAACAATGTGGATCCAACCCAGTATTATACCGGTTCGAAAATAGATGGGCAGACGCTAAAGGCTTATTTAAATTATGGTATTCCGGTTGGTAACAACGGTGGTTTTCTAAACATTGGCGCCAATTTCCTGACGATCGGCAAAACATTCCGTGCCCTGCCTGATACAAACTGGTCTTCCAATCCGGAGTCGAAAAAAGTGGCTCCCTATATCGCCGAATACAGAAGGGCTTTCGGAGACGGATCCATCACATCCGGCGGCGCCATGTATAATCTTGAGATGCCTATTGCAGGAACCAAAACAACTTTTTATTCATTTGGCGGATATAATTACAAACATTCAAATGTTTATGCATGGACAAGGAATTTCGGTGACCATCCGGAAAAATTTCCAACAGATTTGGGCGGGAATCTGCTTTACAATCCGGCAATCATGCGTGTGTTTAATCCAACTCCAGGGACTTTGGATACGGCCAATGTTTATTATAACCCGCAGGAAGATGTTTATATCCAGGACATATCATTTGCTGCTGGTGTGAAAGGAACTTTTGGAAATAACTGGGACTGGGATTTCAGCAATGTGATCGGTTATAATAATTTTCATTACTACGGTAATAAGACATTTAATGCGACCTTACCCCCCAGCCAGGTTGCCACTCAAAACCGTTTTGATGACGGGGGATTTAATTTTTTGCAAAACACAGCAAACCTGGATGTGAGCCGGAGATTTAAATCAATCGCCCATGGACTCACATTTTCATTCGGTGCTGAATTCCGTTACGATAATTATAAAATTTACCAGGGTGAAGAAGCTTCCTGGCAGGCATACCCTCCCAGACAGAGATATTATCCAATGACCGGGGATACCCGGGATATCGCTTCCGGGTCGCAGGGATTTCCCGGATTCAGACCCACGGATGAAGTGAATGCTAACCGGACAAATATCGGCGCTTATGTAGAAGGAGCCCTGGATGTAACAGAAAAGTGGCTGGTGGATGGGGCTATCCGGATTGAAAATTATTCGGATTTTGGATTTGTAAATACATACAAATTTGCAACCCGATATAAACTAACGAATGATTTTAATTTAAGGGGATCCATCAGCACCGGTTATCGTGCTCCTTCCCTGCAACAGATAAATTTCAGCAATATCAATACAAATATTGTCGATAACAGTCTCCAGTATATATGGCTTGCACCAAATACCAGTCAGGTTGCACGGGCTGCCGGTATACCGCCATTGAAACAGGAGACATCAGTAAATTACAGTCTTGGCTTTGCGTGGAAACCTATGACTAACTTCACTGTAACTGTAGACGGATATCTGATAAAACTTAAGAACCGGATCATATTTTCCGGACAATTTCCTGCCACGGATCCGATATTGGCACCCTACATTCCTAATTTAACTCCACCTTTGAACTCTGTACAGTTTTTTGCCAATGCGGTGAATACAACCAACTCAGGTATAGATGTGGTCTTGGAATATTATAAATCCTGGGGTAAGAACGGTCTTAAATTATTATTTGCCGGAAATATTCAGACTATAAATATTGACAATATAAATGTCCCCGCCCCACTCAACACCAGTCTATTTGACCAGCAGACTTTTTTCAGCACCCGTGAACAGGCCTTCCTGATTGCATCTGCTCCGAGATCTAAGTTTTCCTTAAATATAGAGTACGATGTTAACCAGTTTGCTATTGGTACCCATATGACTTACTTCGGTAAATTATCTACACAGGGTTATGGGTATGACACACTCGCCGGTGCACAACCCGGAACACCAGGCGGAGACGGCATATCCAATGCAGGGCTGGGCTACTATCCTTATGTAATCAGGGATGATGGAAACGGTTCAGTTCCCGAAAATTTTGTATTTAATCCAAAAATGACCACTGACCTGTATTTTTCCTATAAAATAAATAAAAACATTTCCTGGATTATAGGCGTGGATAATATTTTCAATGTACATCCGGATATTGCAGCTACTGTTGATGCAAAGAGTGAATCCTGGGGCGACAGCGAATCCGGCGGACCATTCGAGGCCGTTCAAATGGGATATAACGGTATGCGGTTATTCACCAATGTAGTTATTCATTTTTAAGGTACACTTTGTTGAAAAAACCACGCGTTCCCGCGTGGTTTTTTTTGTCTGCTCCCAGCGGTCACCATACTCCCGCAGTTTCTTTACCTTGCGTGATTAATTGGAGCATATGGATTTTTTAAAGGAACTCAAAATACAATCCCATAATGCCGGCAGTTCCACAGGATCGAAATGGTTTGATAACATCGGTCAAACCATCGAATCTTTTTCTCCGGTAAATGGAAATCTTATAGCAGCAGTTTCAGTAACTACAAGAGAAAATTACGATCAGATTGTATCTAAGGCGCACGAAGCCTGGCTGGTGTGGAGAACCTGGCCAGCTCCAAAGCGCGGTGAAATAGTAAGACAGGTAGGTGAAGCCCTTCGTGAAAAAAAACATGCACTGGGAAGCCTTGTCAGTTATGAAATGGGAAAAAGTCTGCAGGAAGGACTGGGTGAGGTACAGGAAATGATCGATATCTGCGATTTTGCGGTTGGCCTGTCCCGTCAGCTTAACGGTTTTACCATGCATAGCGAAAGGCCTCAACACCGTATGTATGAACAATGGCATCCGCTAGGCGTCGTGGGAATTATTTCGGCCTTTAATTTCCCTGTTGCAGTATGGAGCTGGAATAGTATGCTGGCCTGGGTTTGCGGAAACGTTACCATCTGGAAGGGATCTGAAAAAACTCCCCTTTGTTCAGTAGCCTGTCAGCAGATCATTTCTGCAATATTCAAAAAGAATGAAGTACCTGAGGGAGTAGGCTGTATCATTACCGGTGGTCGTGAAACAGGAGAATGGATGAGCGGAGATCATCGAATACCGTTAGTTTCCGCTACTGGTTCCACCCGGATGGGAAAGGCACTTGCAGGAGCAGTTGCTTCCCGTCTGGGCCGTTCTTTACTTGAACTCGGAGGCAACAATGCGATCATCATCAGTGAACAGGCCGATTTGGACATAGCCGTATTGGGCGCATTATTCGGTGCGGTCGGTACCGCAGGTCAAAGGTGTACGAGCACACGACGACTGATTATCCATGAAAAAATTTATGATAAGGTTAAATCCAGGCTTGTCCAGGCCTATGCACAACTTAAGATCGGAGATCCGCTGGATGAAAAAAATCATGTAGGTCCTTTGATCGACAAGCAGGCAGTTGAAATTTATCAGAAAGCCATAGAAGATTGTAAAAAACAAGGTGGCCGTTTTGTCGTGGAAGGTGGTGTATTATCGGGAAAAGGCTTTGAAAGCGGATGTTATGTGAACCCTTGCATCGCTGAAGCAAAGCCGGAATATCAAATAGTAACGCAGGAAACATTTGCGCCTATTCTTTATTTGCTCAAATACAAGGACCTTGATGAGGCTATTCAAATTCAAAATGCGGTACCGCAGGGTCTTTCTTCGGCTATTATGACGCTTAATCTTCGGGAAGCTGAACAATTCTTATCCGCCGGAGGAAGCGATTGCGGAATCGCCAATGTGAATATTGGTACATCAGGAGCAGAAATCGGAGGAGCTTTTGGTGGCGAAAAAGAAACGGGCGGTGGACGGGAAAGCGGTAGTGATGCCTGGAAATCCTATATGCGACGGCAAACCAATACTATTAATTACTCCACCAGTTTACCATTGGCCCAGGGTATACAATTTGATATATGATCTTAATGACAAAATGCTAAAAATCAAACTAATTTGACTTTAAATTCGAATTTTAATTGATGTTCATTTAAATTGACATTCTGGATGATTAATTATGATCTTAAGCCTTCAGTTTTAAGCCTTAAGCTCATATAATATAATATTTCACTGAACGTTTATAACACAATGAACCAGAACCGGATTTGCCGTCCAATACTAACTACCCTGTTCTATTTTCTGGTGTTATCGCCAATTTCTGCCCAGATCAGACTGGCTGCATGGGGCGGTATTCATTCTTCTAATTTTATTCAGAAAAATTCCTTCCCCGGTTTCGATTCCGCCTTCGGCCAGTATTACTCATCTAAAACAGGATTTGAAATTGGGGTTCTGGCTGAAATTCCATTTGGCAAAAATAACCTGTATTTTCAGCCCGGCGTTTTTTATAGCGCGAAAGGAAATCAATATCAGCGATATTATGATTCATCCGTGTACAAGATTGATACCCTATATAGTCAGCATACGCTGAACCTGAACTATGTGGTACTTCCCCTTTACCTGACCTGGAAAGCCCCGCTTTCAAAAAACAGAAAAAATTATTTTTATATAAGTGCGGGGCCGTATTTCGCTTTTATCTACGGTGCTTCCCAGTCTTATCAATACCAGGTTAAGCAGTATAATACCACCAAATATATTTATGAGTCAGGTACAGAAGACTTGCCAGTCGGAATGGGTACAGGTAAATATAAAACCTACGATATCGGCATTACCGCTAAAGCAGGATTTGAACTGGGAAACATAATGGTCGGCGCATATATAAGCCAGGGACTTACTAATGCGTATACCGCCGTTTACTCCTCCAGTTTCCATAATCAGGTTTACGGAGCCTCACTTGGAATCTGGTTAAATAAACCCAAACCAATACCCGAACCGATGGCGGATACGGACGCTGACGGCATACCGGATACACAGGATTCCTGTAAGACAATCCCAGGATCTCCACGGTGGCATGGCTGCCCGATTCCCGATTCAGATCTTGACGGGGTAAACGATGAACAGGATTCCTGTAAGCATGAACCAGGAGTTGCTCGTTACAATGGCTGCCCAATACCCGACACAGATCAGGACGGTATTAATGATGAAGAAGACTCCTGCAAAAATATACGCGGACCGGCAAAATATCATGGCTGTCCAATACCAGACCGTGACCAGGATGGAGTTAATGATGAACAAGATAAATGCCCGGACCAACCCGGTCCGGCACAAAATAAGGGATGTCCGGTAATTAAAGCGGTGCAACCGGAGTTTATCAAAAGAGCCAACCTGGTGGCAACCAATGTGTTGTTCAATATGAACAGTACAGATCTGACCGGTAATTCTTATCCTTCACTTATTGAACTGGCGGATAGTCTAAAAACCAATCCGGATCTGAATTTGTTGATTGAAGGACATACTGACAACATCGGCAATTCGGCTTACAATCTGAAACTCAGCGAGGAAAGAGCTGAGGCAGTAAAAAAAGTCTTGGTAAGTCATGGAATTTCCGAATCCCGTATTCAGGTGAAAGGATTTGGAGATACCCGTCCGATTGCGACCAATGAATCCGCTAAAGGAAGGGCTGAAAACCGGCGGGTGGTATTTATTTTCCAATTAAAGAACCGTTAAATCCCCCTCCCTGATTGGTATATATATTAAACATATGATGATCTTTGCGGGTCCAAATAATTTAAAATAATTTAATGCCCCGGAAATATAACGTTAACGATTTCAAGCTATATAAAAATTCCACGATGACAATCCGTATTAAAGAACGATTTCTTTTCCTGATCCTACTTGCTTTTTCTTTTTCTTCTTATGCCCAGGGAACCTATTCCAAACAGGAACTGGTAAAAGGTTGGCATCTCCTGGATAAGGAGAAGGACGGTGTGTATGGAATCAGCCTGGACAAGGCATATGATTTCCTCAAATTGAAAAATCTTAAAAGTAAACCTGTCCTGGTCGCCGTTATCGATTCAGGCGTGGATACTTTACAGGAAGATCTGATCCATATCATGTGGACAAACACTGGGGAGATTCCGGGAAATGGAATTGACGACGATCATAACGGATATGTTGATGATATTCACGGCTGGAATTTTATTGGAGGCAAGGACGGAAAAAATGTTAAAGATGATTCCCAGGAAGAAGGACGGGTGTATTATAAATACAAAGATCAGTTTGATGAAAAGAAAATCAGGATGGATAGCCTGAACGCTGAAAGCCGGGATCAGTATCAAATGTGGGTAAAGGCTAAAAAGAAGATAATGGGCGATGGAGGAGCGGATGATGGCGTGGATCTGCTCATGCTTAAACGCGTAGTGAATGCTTGTATAAAATCCGACAGCCTGCTGCAACATGCAATGGGTAAAAAGGAATACACTGGCAATGACCTGGATACTTTCCAGGCAAAGGATATGGAAAGCCGCACCGCCAGGTCGGTATTGCTCTACCTCTTCAAGGAGAACCATATCATGGATATGACAAATACCACATTTATTACCGATTTCACCGAACAGGCTGACCGGGAAGAAAAGAAAATGGAAATAAAGGAAACAGCTCCTAAAAATTACCGTGGGGATATAGTAGGGGATAATGAAAATGATATTAAGGATAGCATCTATGGTAATAATGATATCATGGCAACCGATCCCATGCATGGAACACATGTGAGTGGAATAATCGGCGCTGAACGCGACAACGAAAAAGGAATTAACGGAATTGCGGATAATGTAAGAATAATGATGATCCGGGCGGTACCGAATGGTGACGAACATGATAAGGATATTGCACTGGCTATCAGGTATGCGGTGAACAACGGTGCAAAAATTATTAATATGAGTTTCGGGAAAAACCTGTCTCCGCAAAAAACATGGGTGGATGATGCCGTTAAATATGCTGAATCAAAAGGCGTATTGCTCATACATGCTGCCGGAAACGATGCTGAAAATGTGGACACTGTTGACAATTTCCCCAATCCAAATTTTAAGAATTCCAGGCAACAGGCAAAGAACTGGATTACTGTAGGTGCAAGCAGCGACCCCAGGGCTGAAGAAGTTTTCAAAAGTTATACTGCTTCTTTTTCCAACTACGGTAAAAAAGAGGTGGATGTATTCGCTCCGGGTACGCGTATTTATTCGACTCTTCCTGGGGGAAATAAATACGGAAACCTGGATGGAACCAGCATGGCAGCACCGGTTGTTACTGGCGTAGCCGCCCTGATCCTGGAATATTTCCCGAATCTTAGTCCGGAGGAAATAAAATATTGTATTGAAAAATCCGCGGTAATGCCATCAGCGAAGGCAAAAAAACCGGGAACTGAAAATGAGCTGGTTCCTTTATCTGAATTAAGCAGTTCAGGCGGTATTCTGAATGCCTATGGTGCCGTCAAACTGGCTTCAGCTATGTCTGATCCAAAGAAAAAGGAAGTACTAAAATCTACCCTGCAGAAAGAAAGAAATTAGGGCTGCATCGGCGAATAAATTCAAAATAGCAAATTGCAAATTGTAATTTGCTATTTTTTATGCCCTTACCGCAACGACGCATCCACCGCATTGCAGTAAGCAGTTTCTTTTTTCTGGCAGGAATTTGTTTTGCCTCATGGGCTTCCCGCATTCCGGATATTCAGACAAAGCTTCACCTTAACAGTGCGGCACTCGGAGGTGTATTATTGTGTCTGCCCGTTGGGCTAATGACGTCACTGCCGGTTGCGGGATTTTTAGTTGCGAAATACGGAAGTCGTATCATCGTAATGCTGTCTGCTATTTTATATTCATGCACTCTTCCATTACTCGGATTTTCCGGATCTGTCACCCAACTGATGATTACATTATTTCTATTTGGCTTTGGCGGAAATATGATGAATATCTCGGTCAATACACAGGCTGTAGCAACTGAAACTTTATATCACAAACCTATCATGGCGTCTTTTCATGGGGTCTGGAGCATGGCAGGATTTACCGGTGCAGCCATAGGAACAGTTATGGTTCATTTTAGCGTATTACCACCCTATCATTTTCTTTGCATTACTGCACTCGCTGCAACGCTCCTGATAATTTTCTCCGGAAAACTAATTCGTCACGTGAGTAACCGGGATGAGAAACAACCCATATTTGTGCGCCCGGATAAATCGATATTAAATTTCGGCCTTATCGCTTTTTTTTCTATGATCTGTGAAGGGGCTATGTTCGATTGGAGTGGAATCTTTTTTGCAAAAGTTGTCCGCCCCGATCCCTCCCTCGTTACTGTTGGATATACCGCGTTTATGTGTACGATGGCTACAGGTCGTTTTATAGGAGACTGGGTAGCATTCCGTCTTGGCATGAAATCAATGTTGCAGATAAGTGGATTGCTGACTGCTGGTGGTCTGCTGCTGGCTGTAATTTTTCCTCAATTTATTACGGCAACAATTGGGTTTCTGATAGTAGGTGCAGGAGTTTCTTCCATTATACCCATGGTTTATAGTGCTGCCGGAAAATCTAAAGTGATGTCACCGGGCGTGGCTATTGCAGCCGTTTCGACTATCGGGTACCTTGGATTTTTATTTGGTCCGCCTTTTATAGGATTCATTGCCCAGGCTACCAGTCTTAGAATCTCATTTAGCTTAATTGCTATAATGGGAACGATGATAGCGGTGATCGCCTCCCGGAGTAGTTTTGAAAGGTAAAAAGGGGGAAAAATAAAAAAAAGTACGCTGCTTTTTTTTTGAAGCAGTCGTACTCAATTATTAATAAGTTTACTTTAATTCTTATACACAACAGCCTTAAGAGAGATCATATCGTCCATTACATTTACGGCTTCATTCAGATAAATATCTGTTTTGCGGCTCTCCACCCATTGTTTATACCTTTCTCCTTTGTCTTTATCCTCACTGTATTTAACTGTATCCTGTGGCATGGAATAAATCATCATGGGCGATTTCAACTTGCTGACGGAATCAATCTGCTTTACTGTTGACCGGATCATTTTTTGTTCCTCCTGATAAGCTTTTAGATTCAGTGGATACATTTTGTCATTTTGTTTATCGAGCCAGGCTGCATTTTTTGAAATTGTAGTAAAAGCAAGGTTAGTATTCGTCCTGTCTGTGCTTGAAGTCCGGATATTATTTATATCATATGCATATTTCCAGGTGGTATAGTCTGCTTTTGGCATTTCATCCCATGCCAGAGCATCGGGCTGGTCTTTTTCACGTACTTTATAATGTTCATAAAGATCCGGCAATACGATATCGGACGATACTCCCCGCAACTGCGTTGAGCCTCCGTTAATACGATAAAACTTCTGCAGGGTTAGTTTAACGGTCCCCAGGGGGCCGGCCACATCATTAAATCCCGTAGACTTGTCCAGGGGAATATTCCTTTGAACAGTACCCTTACCATAAGTACTGGTACTCCCGATAATCACTCCCCGGTGATAGTCCTGGATGGCTGCTGCAAAAATTTCAGACGCTGAAGCACTGAATTCATTCACCATAACAGCCAGCGGTCCGTCATATAAAACCGTTTTGTCTCTGTCATTTAATACCTGTGGTTTTCCATCGCGATCACGGACCTGAACCACGGGACCCTGGTCTATAAAAAGTCCTACCATCTGAACAACATCATATAACGAACCACCTCCATTGTTACGAAGGTCGAGAACAATACCTTCCACTTTTGCTTCCTTGAGTTTTACGATTTCCCTGGCTACATCTACGGAACAACGATTCCCTTTCGGATTGTCGAAATCGGCGTAAAATTCAGGAAGAAATATATATCCTATTTTACCTTTATCGCTTTGAATGATTACGCTTTTTGCAAATTTTTCATCCTGCACAATTTCATCTCTTACCAGCGTGACCACTTTTATGGAGCCGTCTGATTTCTTCAGTGTAAGTTTCACTTCAGTACCCTTATTACCGCGTATGATTTTTACTGCGTCCTCCACCATGTAGCTCGTAAGATCCACCGGCTCCTGATTGCCCTGACCAACTTTCAGGATCACATCGCCCACATTGACCTGTCCGGATTTCCAGGCAGGGCTGCCGGTCACCAGTGTAACAATCTTGATCGTGCCGTCTTCATCACGCAGGGCCGCGCCGATGCCATAAAATCGTCCGCTCATGTCTTCATCAAAAGATCTTTTTTCAACAGGCGGAAAGTAGTCGGTATGCGGGTCCATACATTGTACGATAGTTTCTACAAACAGATTAAAGAAATCATCTTCAGTTGCCTTAATTCTGAGATGATCAAAATACCGGTCAATAAATTTCAAGGTTTTATCCCGCGCTTCCTTCTCCAACTGTTCATTGGTCTTTTCCACAAATCCGGGTTTGTTCTTTCCGGTTTGCTGCTGATCAAGCAGATCTGCATATTTTTCAAGCACCAGATACTTAAGCTTTTTTCTGCTTTCTTCGCGAAGTGCCGCTTTGTTCACCGGATACTCCAGTTTATCGTAATCCAGGTTAACCGCTTCATTTTTAGTAAAATCAAAAGGTTGGTTAAGAATCTCATGGCAGATTGCCTGATTATCCTGTAAGTTCTTTTTGTATATAGATAGCGTGGACGTAACAAATTGTACCGGCGCTTTACCTAATATTTCATCGTCCAGTTTATACTGATATTTTGATAATTCCTGTACATCAGATTTCAGAAAAAACTTCTTTTCAATATTAACCTGCTCAATGAATTTATTAAATACCTCCGAAGAAAATTTATCATCTATGTTTTTGGGGCTGTAATGAATTTCTTCAAGCAGTTCGCTTACATTTTTCAGTATTCTTTCGTATTTCGTGGGCGGATTACCCTTGAAGGCAAAAGTCTTCAGAGCAATAGCAATTCCAAGGGCGGATACGAGCAAAATGATGGGGAGATTCCTTTTATTCAACATATATGTGAACAGTTTAGACATTGTCCAAAAATAACGATTTATGCTCCTGTATTGTTGTTGCCCGGCTTAATATTAACCCATCCTTACGTTAACGGCAATAATCATGTACGATTGGCATCGTATGTTAAAATGGATCTGGGAAGAATCCTGACCGCAGAAATGGGATTTTGGTTTTTTCGAATTTCCCAATCGCTAAATATTCCTTAGTTTTGCCGTCCAAATGGTGGTTGTAGCTCAGCTGGTTAGAGCACTAGATTGTGGTTCTAGGGGTCGCGGGTTCGAACCCCGTCATCCACCCATTTTTGTCTCTCCTCTCATTAAGGATAACTATCCGTCATGTCTTACCATGATGTTAACAACCATTTAGCAACCGGGTCAGGCACGTTCATTGAACTTTAATTTTCATTTATCTGAACAATGAAATTTTACCCGGCCCTGTTTTTAACCGGAACTCTGTTAATCCTGGCATCATATTCAACATCAGCTCAGGATACCACCCATCCGTTAATGCCGTCAACAAAAGCAGACTCTACCCCGCTTTTGCCTGCTGCTGAAGCCCAAAATAAGCCCCTCCCCCCACCTGTAATAGATACTGTACCTGTTGTTTCGGTGGATACGCCCGTGCAGGCTCATGCCCCTTCCGAAAAGGATTCGGCCCGTCATTTTAAACGGGATACCGCAGGTGGTGCAATCATTCCTGTCACCCGAGGCATTGGAACCGGCCGCCGAAATGGAAATGGCAGGGGACAATCACCTGCTGTCGGACATTTTTACGGTAGAATTATCGATGCTAAGACCGGTAAAGGGATGGATGGAACATCTGTGCAATTGATCTTGTCTGTTTTCGATGAAACCAAACATCTCCGGCGTGATTCTGTTATTCGTGGAGCAATTACCCCATCCAATGGTGATTTCAGTTTCGAGAACCTGCCTATTCTGGGTAGTTTTCACTTAAAACTGACAGCAATTGGGTATAAAACCATGGACCAAAAAGTTGCATTCAATTTAAAGGATGCGCAGAGCACTGATCCCGAACAAAGGCTGGGTGCTGTTGATGAGGACCTGGGAAATATCAGGATGGAACAGGATGCTTCGAGTTTACAGGCAGTAACTGTTACTGCAGAAAAACCGCTCATACAACTTGGCATAGACCGCAAAATTTATAATGTGGAAAAGGATTTATCCGCATCGGGAGGAACAGCGGTGGATATTATGAAAAATATTCCTTCTCTCGCCGTGGACATTGACGGAAACGTTACACTTCGCAACGCAGCACCGGTAATTTTCGTGGATGGGCGACCAACCACACTCACACTCGACCAGATACCAGCAGATGAAATTGAAAGCATTGAAATCATTACCAATCCGGGCGCCAGGTTCGATGCATCGGGTGGCGTGTCAGGTATCCTGAATATCGTTATGAAAAAAAACAGAAAAGCCGGATACAATGGCGCCCTGAGAGCTGGAATAGATAAACGTGGTGGTTATAATGCCGGCGGAAATATTAATATTAAAGAGGGAAAGTTTAACTTTTTTACCAGCGCCAACGCGAACCACCGCAAAACAATTTCAACCGGTACCACAGACCGACTCACATTTATCTCCAATCCGGAATACCAGCTTCACCAGGCAGATAGCAACGTCAGTAATAGTCATTCCATTTTTGCACGGGTCGGACTCGACTATTTCATGGATAACCGAAATACATTTTCCGTTTCCGGAACTATCGTGCACGGAACTTCAAAGCCATATACCAACAGTAATATTTTGCAGGACACACTTTATAATGACGGATATTCTGACAGTTCGTTCATGCAGCGATTTTCCAATACCAATACGGAATTCAACAACAGATCGGGAATGATCAGTTTCAAACATAATTTTCCGAGATCCGGCGAAAACTGGACAGCCGATCTGAATTATACCCATGGGAAAACTTCCAGTCAGAATCAAATCAATTCGAACCTGTATGAAATACCAGGCGGACCACTTTCGAGTATTTATAAGCAACAGCAAAATGCCTCAGGGGATAATGAATTTATCACTGCTCAAACCGATTTTACAAACCCCTTTACAGAAAAATCAAAATTGGAAACGGGTGCGCGGATTTCTGTCCGTAACATCAGCAACCTAAATAATTTATATACTGTTGACAGCGCAGGCACACTTATATATCAACCCCTGCTTTCTTCCAATTATAATTACCACGACCAGGTGCTGGCGGGTTATATTCAGTATTCCAATACGATTGGTAAATTCGGGTTTCAACTGGGGTTGCGTGCAGAAAATTCCAGCTACCGTGGTTCAAACAGTTATGCGGAAAATGATGCCAGCAATCCGGGAGGACTTAAAGACACCGTAGGAACATTCTCAAATGATTATCCGGTTAGTTTATTTCCAAGTATTTTTTTGACAGAAAAACTCACCAATAATCAGGACCTGCAATTAAATTATACACGCCGCATTGACCGTCCCAGTTTTCTGCAGCTCTCTCCTTATACTGACTATTCTGATTCCCTAAATCTCAGCCGGGGAAATCCCAACCTGAAACCGCAGTTTACGAATTCTCTTGAAATGGCTTACCAGTTAACATATCAGAAGAACACTTTTCTCGCTTCCGTATACTATAAATATACAACTGACCTGATCACCCGTTACCAAACCAAAGAAGTAAATCCCCTGACCGATTCAGTTGTACTGATAAATACATTTGTAAATGCTAATTCCAGTTATATCGGCGGACTGGAACTTATCGGAAGAAATAATCTGACAAGCTGGTGGGATCTTACCACAAATCTGAACATCTATACTTCAAAAATTAATTCAGACTCGATACAAACATCGCCGGCCAGTTACAGCTGGTTTGCAAAAATCAACACGACTTTTAAAATACCTGGAAATTTCACTTTACAGGTTACCGGCGATTATACGTCCAAAACTAATCTTCCGCCAGGCGGTACCGGCGGTGGCGGAGGGCGTGGTGGTACCGTCAGCGGAAATGCACAGGGATATTCCTTGCCGACCGGGGGCGTTGATGCATCCCTGAAATACGAATTCCTGAAAAACAAAGCGGCCAGCCTCACTTTCAGCATCACTGACATATTTGCCACCCGGCGAAATGATGTATATATAAATGCCCAGTATTCCACCCAGCACTCTATCCGTTACAGGGATCCGCAATTCTTCCGGTTGCAATTCAATTACCGGTTCGGAAAAGTGGATATATCCCTTTTTAAGAGGAAACCGAAGCAGGAGGATCCTGATAATCTGCAAAACAACTCGGAAAGTCCTATAAATTAACCAGTTAACGGGAGTGTTTTACCCCGTGAAGACTGTGAGCTATTTTTTACTTTCAATGTTATACTGTAAAATTGCACGCCTTGAGGTCGTAAAAAATCATTTGAAACAGTATGGCGAAGAATTTATTGATCGTGGAGTCCCCGGCTAAAGCCAAGACAATTGAAAGAATTCTGGGGGAAGATTTTGAGGTTAAGAGCTGTTACGGACATATCCGGGACCTGGAGCGTGCCGATATGGGTATTGACCTCAATAATAAATATAAACCCCGGTATATCGTTCCGGAAGATAAGCAAAAGGTTGTCAAGGAATTAAAAAGCCTGGCCAAGAAATCCGGCGAAGTATGGCTGGCAACGGATGAGGACCGTGAAGGGGAAGCCATCAGCTGGCATCTTTGTGAGGTATTGGGGCTTGATCCTAAAACCACCAAAAGGATTGTATTTCATGAAATTACTAAGCCTGCCATTGAATCGGCCGTCAAAATACCTAGAACTGTAGATATGAATCTGGTTAACGCTCAGCAGGCGCGCCGTATTCTGGACCGGATAGTAGGCTTTGAATTGAGTCCTGTGCTCTGGCGCAAAATGAGCATGAAGAATAATCTCAGTGCCGGTCGTGTACAAAGTGTCGCCGTCCGGATTATCGCAGAACGGGAAAGAGAAATAAACGCCTTCACTGCCCAAAGCAATTTCCGGATTGAAGCGGGTTTTTCGGCAAAAGATATTTCAGGAAAAAATGTCACTTTTTCTGCCGAAGGCAAAAAATATGCTGATGAAGCCGGTGCCGA
>Ga0163162_10002571_pt1 | contig 17169 bp, 13 predicted proteins | sample S55metaG_FD_115310 | JGI IMG/M metagenome (GOLD analysis project Ga0163162, IMG submission 115310) | Switchgrass rhizosphere microbial communities from Kellogg Biological Station, Michigan, USA - S5-5 metaG | ecosystem: Host-associated > Plants > Roots > Rhizosphere > Soil | place: USA...
CACTATGTAAAAGGCATGCACAATCTTTTGAATGCACTGTTCGATCTGAGGTACTATGAAAAGTTCGATATCATTCTTAAAAAATTTGAAGCTTATGCGAAGACACCGGTTGCACAACATCACGACAATTTCCGCATTCATACGTTCATATACATTTATGGAGCGAAGATCAACCAGCATATGATGTTGGGAACTTTCAAAGAAGGATTGTCGCTTGTTCCGTACATCGAAGAAAAACTAAACGAGTACAGCCAGTATATCGACAATCATCGCATACTTGTATTCAATTACAAGATCGCGAATCTTTATTTTGGCAGTGGGGATTATTCAACATCGATAGATTATCTGCAAAGGATCATCAATGACCATGTCGAGCTGCGTTATGACCTGCAATGTTATGCGCGATTGATGCACCTGATGGCGCATTATGAATTGGGTAATTATGAAATCATCGAATCGCTCATCAAATCGGTTTATCGATTTATGGCGAAAATGAAAAACCTTACCGTGGTTGAAGAAGAGATGTTTAAGTTCCTTCGTAAATCTTTTGATATTTCACCACGCAAATTGAAACCAGCGCTTGAGGAGTTTTTAAATAAGATCAAGCACCTGGAGAAGAATCGCTTTGAAACAAGGTCATTCGCTTATTTGGATATCATTTCCTGGCTGGAAAGCAAAGTATATGAAAAGCCAATGAGCGAGATCATCCACAATAAATTTTTGAACAGCCGGAAACAAAAGCCAAGGGAAAAATGGCTTAAAATCGAGGATTACGCAGATGTATTGACGGATTACGCGGACTCTTCCGAAACGCAGGCGCGCTAGGCAGAATTTTGCAAAATTAGCATGCCTGGCTTCAATCTATCATAGGTTTATAATATGTCCACCATATATATACCATATGTATACCATAAGTATATCATAAGTCCACCATAGGTGGAGCATAGGTCAGGCATAGGTGAACCATAGGTGAAGCAAAGGTTAACGACGGGCAAGTTTAGATGACTGAATTCGCGCAGGCAAAAAACTCGGCGAAGGGTCTGACTGACGCATGTAAGTGTCTCATGAGAGGAAGCCGGGATGCCTCCACGACGCCTGAACGCTTTTAGTACGGCTGGGCTATGACGGGACTACGGAGCATCTACGAAGCGGCCATACAGCGTCCACGATGCCTAGCGAATCTTCACTAATCGCTCCACTGCTTTTTCCAGCGTTTCTTCTTTCTTGCAAAAGCAAAAGCGAACTACTTTATCATCTTTTCCCGACTTGTAAAAAACAGAAACAGGAATCGAAGCGACTCCATATTCTTTGGTGATACGAATTGCAAAGTCGGTATCTGTCTCATCGCTTATCCTATCATATTTATAAATCTGGAAATAGCTGCCATAACTTGGCAACGGAATAAATTTGGTAGAAGCCATCAGCTTCTGGAAATGATCCCGTTTTGCCTGCATGAATTTTCCAAGTGAGAGATAAGAATCTTTATTTTTTAAAAACCCGGATAGCGCTACTTGCGACGGTGAATGACAACTAAAACAATTAAACTGGTGAACCTTTCTAAATTCTTTCGTCAGGTCAGGAGTTGTAATGCAATACCCAAGTTTCCAACCGGTGCAGTGATAAATTTTTCCAAATGAAAAACAAACAAAACTTCTTTCGAGCAAATCCGGGTAACGCAACATGGATTGATGTGGAAGATCATCAAATATTAAATGTTCATACACTTCATCAGACAAAATAAAAATGTCAGTACCGGCAACGATTGACCGGAGTTGATCGATGTCTTCTTTCCGCAAAACGTTTCCTGTTGGATTATGCGGCGAGTTCAACATGATCATGCGTGTCTTTGAAGTGATTTTTTTTCGTACTTCTTCCCAGTCAATTCTGTATTCGGGAAATCTGAGATTGATCAGTACAGGCTTCGCATTGTTAATTACAATATTTGGGATATAACTATCATACGCCGGTTCGAATACAATTACCTCATCTCCGGGTTGAAGTACCGTTGTTAATGCGGTGTAGATTGCATAGGTGCCTCCGGGTGTAACGGTGATCTGGCTTTCTGCATTTATGGTTGTGTTATAAAGAAACTGAATTTTTTCCGAGATGATTTCACGTAAGGGAAGATAGCCCTGCATCGGAACATACTGGTTAAATCCTTTTTCCATTGCCTGATCAACCAGCGATATCAATTCTTCACTCATTTGGAAATCCGGAAATCCCTGGCCAAGATTAATGGCGCCAAGTTCGGCGGCCAGTGAACTCATCACAGTGAAAATAGTTGTGCCAGTGTCTGGAAGTTTAGAATTGATTTGCTTCATGTGGATATATCCGAAAAAATTTCGAATAAATTTACATCGATTTAGACAATTGCCATTTCATACTATGTTCCCCTGTGGTAATTTTTTTTCAACACACCGAAACATAGATACATAGGTTGTCATGCCATTAAATACTTAAACATTATTTTATGAATGAAATTAAAGCTAATTCCAGGAGAAGGTTTATTTCTACATCTGTAACAACATTCACAGGCCTTGCGTTCATTCCTCAATTTGGATTTGCGAACGAGCGATATGCTGATGATAATATTCATATCATCGGTCCGAAGGCAGGATATTCGCCTCAAATTGGAACACTTGTCTCCATGATGACATGGATGCGCGAAACCGTTTTAATGAGTGTTCGTAAACTAAACCAGGAGCAACTTGATTTTTTGTTTGATCAACATTCAAACACGATCGGCGCGATGCTGATGCATCTTGGCGCTACAGAAACTTTTTACCAGACGAACACATTTACTGATGGTTTTCCGCAAGATTACACTGAATCTGATAAGAAGAAATGGGAAGTCGCCATGAATTTGGGCGAACCGGCAAGAAAATCAATTAAAGGACATGATTTGAAATATTATGTCGATATGATAACCGAAGTCAGGGAGAAAACACTTGCCGAATTTCGCAAACGGGATGACGACTGGTTAATGAAAGTCGACCCCAAATTTTTTGCAGATAAACCAACCAACAATTATTGCAAATGGTTTCATGTATGCGAACATGAATCCAATCATAATGGACAAATAAAATGGATTGCGAAGCGATTGCCGGGGGTAAAGCCGAGTGAAGAGTAGTGTGAGAGATGTGGAAATGTGGGAATGTGAGAATGTGAGAATGTGGAGATGTGGAAATGTGAGAATTCGCAGCAAGCCGTCATTTCGAACGGAGTCCGCCGGAGGCGGACGAAGTGAGAAATCTGACCGAATTACCAGCGAGCAAACTGCTACATATTATAGTGGCTATCGAATAGATTCCAATAAATAGCGGTTAGATTTCTCACTTCGTCCGCCTTTTGGCGGACTCCGTTCGAAATGACGGCTTGCTGCGAATTCTCACATTTCCACATCTCTCACATTCATCCAATCAAAACCGCCGTTGCTTCAACCTCTATCAAATACTGCGGCTCAATCAACCCTCTTACTTCAATCATCGAAGTGCAGGGACGAATATCTTTAAAATATTCCCCGTGGGCTTTGCCATATTCTTCCCATCGCGAAATGTCTGTAACGAACATGCGCGTGCGCACAACATCTTTTAATGAAGCGCCGGCCTGCTTTAGAACTTTTTCGATTTTGCCGATAATGAATTTCGTTTGTTCATATGCGTTATTAACTCCGACTGTTTGTCCACTGTCATCTAGTGCGACGGTTCCGGTTACTTCGATCGTGTTTCCCGTTTTAACAGCGCGGCTGTATCCGACGATGGCTTCCCATTTTGCGCCGGATGAATAATTTGTTCTTTCCATATTTCGATTATTTGATGTCGATATTTTCAGATGGAATCAGTGTCTCTCCGTACAATCGCAAAAAAATCTGCGCGACGGTAAAAACATCTTTCTGGCAATATTGAACGATGCGTGGTAAATCGCGATCTTCCCAATACACTTTATGAACCATACTTCCGTCGATATCATCCTTTGGCGTCGGAATATTTAAACTATGTGCGAGTAAGTTGAGGGATGTATAACTTTTGTAATCTCCGAATTTCCACAGCTCCATGGTATCGAGGTGAAGCATCTCCCATTTTTTCTTTCCGCTAAAATCTAATATGGATGGAATGCATAGTCCGTGAATAATCAATCGGCGGCACAAATACGGAAAATCAAATTCTTTCCCGTTGTGTGCACACAGAAAGCGATTTGGAGTAGCTCCCCATTTACTTACCATTTCGCAGAATTCTTCGAGAACCAGTTTTTCATCGTCGCCATAAAAAGATTTTAGGAGCAATCTTTTTTCATCGTGTGGGCGTGAAATGACGCCACAGGTTATACAAATGATTTTACCGAACTCGGCATAAATTCCTGCGGAATTATATACAGTGGCGGGAGTGTCATTTTCCTTGTCTTTGATCAGGTATGCGGCTTTCCTGGACCATAGATCCTGCCATTCGCCCGGCACCTTATCATACTTGTCGTATTGAGGTACTGTTTCAATGTCAAGGAAGAGAATGTTATTTAGAGGATATGGGGACATATAATCACGGATTTGCGGATTATGACGGATTGCGAGGATGCTTCAAATAGCAATTCGATGATTCGAAAAAGAGAATTTGATTTATCCACGGACCGGTTAACCAACGCAATTTCAAATTAAATTTTCGATTTCAGTGTAGAGAATTTTCATTCGGTAAAATTAGACAACGCAAATAAGGAAATATTTGTTGATGAGCGCGCAGTAAAATCATCGAAAGTGTAGGGTGATTTGACGGGGGTGAAAAGTGTGAATGTGGAAATGTGGGAATGTGAGAATTCGCAGCAAGCCGTCATTTCAAACGGAGTCCGCCGGAGGCGGACGAAGTGAGAAATCTGACCGCTATTTATTGCAATCTATTCGATTGGCCACTATAATATGTAGCAGTTTTGTCGCTGGTAATTCGGTTAGATTTCTCACTTCGTCCGTTCGAAATGACGGCTTGCTGCGAATTCTCACATTTCCACATCATCACATTTCCACATTCTCACTACAGGTAATCATCTCCCATGCTCTTCTTCACCTCGGCAACGTAGTCTTTAATATCCTGTTCTTTATCTTTTTTGCAGATGAGCAATACGTCTTCGGTGTCAACGATAATAAAATCTTTTAAGCCTTGCAGCACAAGGAGTTTTTTGTCGGATGCGTGTACTATACATTTTTCCGCGTCGACGATCATTACATTTTCGCCAGCAATTGCATTTTCGCGCGAATCTTTTTCCAGATTTTCATATGCGCTGTTCCATGTACCGAGATCGCTCCAACCAAATGAAGATGGAATTACATATACATTCTCCGCTTTTTCCATGATTCCAAAATCGATGGAAATATTTGTACAAAGTGGATAAATATGTTCAAGTGCTTTTCTCTCTTCCGGGGTATTAAAAGCGTCTTTTTCGGCAACGAACACATCATACATTTCGGGCAGATATTTTTCAAACGCCTTAATAACATTTTTCACCTGCCAGATAAAAATACCGGCGTTCCATAAGAAATCACCACTTGCTAAAAACGTTTTGGCAAGTTCAAGATTTGGTTTTTCGGTAAAGGTTTTTACTTTGTAAACGTTATCACTTACCGAGTGCTGTTCACGTTGTATATATCCGTAACCGGTATTCGGTTGAAGCGGTGTTATACCAAGCGTGATGAACGCATTATGCTTGTTGACGAAGCTCAGCGCCTCGAGGCAAACTTTTGTAAAAGCTTTTTGATCTTTTATAATGTGATCGGCGGGCGCCACGATCAGCGAAGCCTTTGGATCTTTTTGTTGCAGTTTAAAAGAAATATACGCGATACACGGAGCTGTATTCTTTCTTGAAGGTTCTCCCAGTACATTTTCGGCAGGTAATCCAGGCAACTGCTCTTTGACAATATCCATGTATTCATTCGAGGTGACTACATAGATATTTTCTACCGGAACAAAATGAGCGAAGCGCTCAAACGTGCCCTGGATCAGCGTTTGCCCCGTATTTAAAATGTCGAGGAATTGTTTCGGATAATCCTGTCTGCTCATTGGCCAAAATCTACTTCCGATTCCGCCCGCCATGATAACTATATAGTGATGCTCGTTCATTTTATTTGGTTGTTTCAAAATCACAAAATTCCTTCACGAATCAAATCGTGCAGATGAATAAATCCTTTATACTCTTTTCCGGATACCACTACAAGCTGACTGATATCATTTGTACGCAACACATCCAACGCTTCAACGGCGAGCGCATCAGCATCAATTGTTTTTGGAGATGTGCTCATGATATCTTTTGCAATCGTGTTCGCGGTAGCCGTGCTTTTTTCCAGCATTCTGCGCAGGTCGCCGTCGGTGATAATTCCCAATAATATATTTTTCTCATCGACGACGGCAGTTGCACCCAGTCTTTTTGATGTCATTTCCATGATGACCTCTTTCAAAGCAGTTGTTATTTGCACTTTCGGTTGTTCGTTATGGATATACAAATCCTGTACCCTCAGGTACAATTTTTTTCCTAGTGAACCACCCGGGTGCAATTTGGCGAAATCGTCGCTGTTAAAACCTCTTATTTCCATTAGTGCAACGGCAAGCGCGTCGCCCATGGCCATTTGAGCAGTTGTGCTGCTTGTCGGCGCAAGATTATTTGGACAGGCTTCTTTTGAAACCGTCGTGTTTAAAAAAATATCGGATTGCTTTGCCAACAAAGACTGGTCGTTCCCGACCATACCAATCAGTATATTTCCAAAACTTTTTATTAAAGGCAGAAGGACTTTGATTTCCGGACTTTCTCCACTTTTACTGATCAACATCACGATATCCCGGTCCTGGACCATTCCCAGGTCGCCATGAATAGCGTCGGCCGCATGCATAAAAACGGAAGCGGTGCCCGTCGAGTTCAATGTAGCCACAATTTTTTGTGCAACGATACCGCTTTTCCCAATGCCACTTATGACAACGCGACCGGATGATGCAGCGATCGTTTGTGCAGCTTTTACAAAACTTTCATTGATATACTGTTGCAAGCGACTGATAGAATCAGCTTCCAACTGTAGCGTACGAATCGCGGCTTCTTGTATGGATGTAGTCGTCATGAATAAGGCGCAAAAATATGTTTTTCCTAAAGGCAAAATGCACGTGGCGGAGTCAATTTTTAACAAATTGGGCTTCATGGCTCTTATGTTTTGTTGTACTTTCGCACACGTAATAAAAGCCCTATAAGTGAATAAATTACTTCTGGCGGTTCAGGACATTTTGGTTATCTTAAATGTCCGGACAGATTTAATTGAGCGAAAGAAAAATTGACATGGCAACGAGTTTATCTAAAAAGCCTACAACCCCGAAATCGAAGGCCACTAAAACGACTAACGGCAAATCGACAAACGGCAAAGCATCGCCCCAACTATTGGCGCAATTGCAGGAACATTTTGGTTTTGATTCATTCAAGGACAGCCAGGATGCGATTATTCAAAATCTATTAGCTGGCAACGATACGTTTGTGATCATGCCAACGGGTGGCGGCAAAAGTTTATGCTACCAACTTCCCGCAATTATCAGCGAAGGTGTGGCCATCATTGTGAGTCCCCTGATCGCTTTGATGAAAAACCAGGTTGACCTGGTACGCGGATACAGCGCAAAAGACAGCGTCGCACATTTTCTAAATTCAACGCTGAATAAAAAGCAAATCAAGGAGGTTCATGATGACCTGTTAAGCGGTCACACGAAGATGTTATATGTTGCCCCGGAAACATTGACAAAACAGGAGAACCTTGAATTCTTTAGTGATCTGAAGATTTCATTTTTTGCGGTTGATGAAGCACACTGTATTTCAGAGTGGGGACATGATTTTCGTCCTGAGTACAGGAGATTGCGTGAAATCATGGACCAAATAAATACAAGCGTACCGGTGATTGCACTAACGGCAACGGCTACTCCTAAAGTGCAGAGTGATATTGTTAAGAATCTCGGACTTCGTAATCCGACCATATACATTTCTTCATTCAACAGAGGCAATCTATACTACGAGATTCAGCCGAAGATCAAGAAGGAAGAAACGATTAAGAGTATTGTAAAATCTATTGTTCAGAATAAAGGGAAAAGTGGTATCATCTATACGTTGAACCGCAAAACAACCGAAGAGCTGGCAGATATTCTTGTTGCAAACGGAATTAAAGCTGTTGCTTATCATGCTGGGCTCGACAGTAAACTGCGCGCAGAGCGACAGGATCTTTTTTTGAATGAAGACACACAGGTTATTGTAGCTACCATCGCATTCGGAATGGGAATTGATAAACCGGATATCCGTTTTGTTATTCACTACAACATTCCAAAATCAATAGAAAATTATTACCAGGAGACAGGACGAGCTGGTCGTGACGGATTGGAAGGGAAATGCATTTTGTATTATTCGCATAAGGACGTGAACAAGCTGGAGCATTTCATGAAAGACAAGCCCCTTAGCGAAAGAGAGGTGGGCGCCCAATTGATCAATGAAACGGTGGGGTATGCCGAAACAGGTGTTTGCCGTCGCAAAGTGTTGATGAGTTATTTTGGCGAAGAATATGATACACCAAATTGCGGTAATTGCGACAACTGTCTCCATCCAAAAGAAAAAGTTGAAGCAAAGGAAAACGTGTTGAAAGCTTTAAAAGTTATAACGGCATTGGATGAACGCTTTGCATCGGATTATACTATAAATATCATTATTGGTAAGCTAACTCCACAAATTCAGATGTTCCGTCACGATGGAATTGCTGAGTTTGGAATTGGCAAAGAAGATAGCGAATATTATTGGGGTTCATTGATTCGGCAATTGTTGCTGGAAGGACTTTTGCAGAAGGACATCGAAGAATATGGAGTTTTAAAAATAACAAAAAAGGGCGCTGATTTTCTGAAGAAGCCAAAGTCGTTCAAGATTGTTTTAAACAATATGTTTGAAGACGCGAATGAGGATGATGATGATGAAGGAGCTGAAGCCGGCGGCACCGCAGCGGCTGATGAAAAATTATTTGAGCTGCTGAAGGATCTTCGACAGAAAGAAGCAAAGAAGAAAAGTTTGCCTCCATTTGTAATTTTCCTTGAGAACTCTCTAACGGATATGGCCACACTATATCCGACAACCATTGCAGAGCTGGAAAAATGCCAGGGCATAAGTAAAGGGAAAGCGATCCGTTATGGAAAGCCGTTCATAGAACTCATTGCTAAATATGTGGAGGAGAATGATATTGAGAAGCCGGATGAATTTGTGATGAAGAGTGTGGTGAATAAAAGTGTCAACAAGGTTTACATTATTCAACAGGTCGATAAAAAAATTCCGCTCGAAACGATCGCAAAAAATAAAGACATGCGCCTCGATGCATTGCTTGAGGACATGGAAACAATTGCGGCGAGCGGTACCAAGCTCCATCTTAATTATGCGATCGATGAGATGCTCGATGAAGATGAGCAGGATGAAATTATCGATTACTTCAAGGGCTGTGAAACAAGCAGTTTGCAGGTGGCTCAGCAGGAATTAGCTGACGGAGATTTTACCTGGGAGCAGTTGAAGATTATGAGGATTAAGTTTCTGAATGAATACGGCATGTGATCGCGGATTTCGCGGATTTTGGCGGATTTCGCCGATCTGTGTGATCCGTGATTATTTTTTCCCTATTTTTGCTGCCCTGTTGGCAAAAAGGGGGTGAAATGGTGCGGTATCCGCCGCGGCGGAAAAGGATTAATATAAAAATGGTGCGGTAGCTCAGTCGGTAGAGCAAAGGACTGAAAATCCTTGTGTCGGCGGTTCGATCCCGCCCCACACCACGAAAGACTCAGCAAAGAATGCTGGGTCTTTTTTGATTTGATGCCTTAAATTTTGCGCGTTCATTCCTTTGCGCCTTTGCGCCTTTGCGAGAAATATTCTCTCGCATAGGCGCAACGGCGCAAAGGAATGAACGAAGGTTATTCTGCTAGTCCGATCCCACCCGCGCTGAGATGGACTCAGAAAAATTCCTGGGTCTTTATAGATACATTGAATTGGTGTTGATATTAGCTAACTGTTGCTTCCAACACCTGCACATTTTCAGCAACGGCACCATCCGATTCCAGCCTGGTTAAAAATTCTTCAGCCATGTTGCGATAGTCCGTCGCTCCATTGGAATATTTGTCAAAATGGAAAATATCGGTACCAGCCTCCTGCGCCTTCGCCAATTGTATGTTTGTCCGAATGACTGATTTGAATACCTTGTTTTCAAATGTTTTTTCAAGGCTTTCCCGTACACGTGTGTTCATCAATTTTCGTTCGTCATATTTAATGAGTACAAAACCCAGCAGGCTTAATTTCTTGTTGAGTTTTTTTCTGACAATGTCGTAGTGTCGCATGAAACTGTGCACTCCTTTTAATGGAAGGAATTCGCCTTGCAACGGCATTAGAACATGATCGCTTGCGACAAGTGCATTAATGGTAAGCATTCCGATCGCATGGGGACAATCGATAAAAATAAAATCGTAGTCTGCAACAATCGGCTCGATCAGCGCGCTGAGGATATGTTCACGGGAATAAACTCCTACCAGTTCTATTTCCGCGCCGGCGAGTTCAATAGAAGCCGGGATAACAGAAAAACCCGGACTGATTTCTAATATCGCTTTCGTGATATTACTTGTTTCGCCCAGCATTTCCTTTTTCAATTCGGTATAGAGATTAAATTCAGGTTCGTCTTCAATACCGAGTGCTTGAGACAAATTTGCTTGCGGGTCTGCATCAATTAGAAGAACTTTTTTTCCTGATCTCTGTAGAGCGGCAGCAAGGTTGATGGTAGTAGTTGTTTTACCTGACCCGCCTTTTTGAATGGCAATGGAGATAATTGGCATTGGTTTAATGATTTTAATTTTTAGACATACAGATTTTAACGGACATGACTTTCCACATAAGATGATGAAGAATGAAATCGTCATTTCATCCTTGTCATTTAATGTGTGCTACTTCAGATATTTGATTAGCGTTTGCGATTTCATGCGGAGCATGAATCGGAGGAATTATTCTTAGGGAGGATTAATTAACTATATAAAGTATTAGTTTTCTTTTTCCGATAATGTGCATTCTGTTTAGCCGTTGATCAGCGTGTGCAACATTGCGACACGACCGGAAAATTGAGAGTAAGCAGGACTGGTGTGAAGATACTTTGCGCCAAAATATATTTATTGATGAAGTTATTCACGAAGTGGCAAACTAAGTGTATAACTTTAGACTCCGACGCCGGCGTTCCCTTCAAACCTTTATAATTTCACATTTCATTTTTTCTCCCGCCTAAATTTGCCTTCTGTGCAAATTTCTCCACGCATATATTTTAACAAATCTTGTGCGGTTGAGGATTAAGCGTGGACTGTCTTTTGGAATCATAAGGTTGCATCAAACTGTGATTTTATGAAACGCTTTAAAATTATTCTGATCCTTTCTGTACTTATTTTGATCGGTGCGGCAAAGTCGTATTCGCAGGTGGGCATTGACGTTAGCATTACTGCGAACGTTGCTCCTCCGCCGCTGGTTGTATATGAGCAGCCTCCTTGTCCATATGATGGCTACCTGTGGGTACCGGGTTATTGGGCCTATGACTATGAAGTCGGCTATTATTGGGTTCCCGGCGAATGGGTTCGTCCGCCAATGGTCGGTTATTTGTGGACACCATGTTATTGGGAATATACAGGAGGTATTTATAGATGGCACCCTGGTTATTGGGGATCTCATGTAGGTTTTTACGGTGGTGTAAGTTATGGTTACGGATACTGGGGTGTTGGATTTGTTGGAGGAAGCTGGCAGGGAAGTCACTTCCGATACAATACAGCGGTGGTTAATGTAAATACAACAGTCGTCCATAATACTTATGTCGACAGAAGTGTTGTGGTCAATAACAGAGTGAGCAATCGTGCAAGTTTTAATGGTATCGGAGGAGTAGTCGCGAGACCGTCAGAACGCGAGCAGGTCGTCATGCGGGAAAATCACGTACGTGAAACTTCGGTTCAGATGGCACAACAGCGCGATGCGAGTCGCAACAGAAATCAATATGTTTCTGTAAATCGCGGGCATCCTTCAACGCCTGTAATGAATGCGACCCGACCTAATCCATCATACAATTCAAATCAGCCAGCAACTCGTGGATCGGCTTCGCACTTAAATAATAATGTTGTGGTTCCAAACCATACAACTAACCGGTTTCCGAATAGTCACCCGGAAATAAATCAACCAGAAAGACGCGCGCCGATTCATGAGCAACAACAGATGCGTATACCGCGAGAGACTCCGCAAAGTCTGCCACGGCGACAAATGAATATGCCAAGAGATTATCAACGTGAAATGCAACAACACGTACAACAACAGCGTATACAACAACAGCAAATGCACCAGATGCAGCAGCAACAAATGCAACGTCAGTCACATTTTCAACCAATGCAACAAAGACAAATGCATACGCAGCCGCAGGCTCAGCAACCAAATCGTGAGAGACATAGATAGACATATCTACAAGTATTTAGGAAATACAAGCAAATGCGCGGGGAGCCCTCGCGCATTTGCTATTAAAACAGTCCGTATTTCATAATGTCTTACCTTCACATCGCTATCCGGAAGCATCCCGTCCGCGGAAATGGGCATAGCCCACCGGTGTGGTTCTCGAACACATAATTTATTAACTTAACTTCTGCCTGATGCGGACATGGCAAACTAAAGAAGTAAAGTTATGACTACAGTCTCCCGCGGCCTGCCCGCACAGCCTCATCTCGATGTTCCAAAGAAACAAGCACGCGAATTATTGAAACAATGCAAAGCAAAATCAACAGAAGCATTTGATCGTGTCCGGCGTCAGTATCAGAAATTTCGTTCTGAAACGGATGAAAAGATTTTGACACAATTAAAATTGAGCGATGCACAGTTCGTGATTGCGCGCGAATATGGATTCGCTTCGTGGAAGCAACTCAAGGAACGCATTACCGGAAATACGGCAGCTCAACTGATTCATCAGGCCATTCGCAACAATGATAAATCCGCGGTTACACAGTTGCTCACAGCCTATCCCAATTTATTGCATGTACCTGTTGCGAGTGGAAACTGGGGACCACCGATGAGTCATGCTGCAAATATGAATCGCCTTGATATGGTCAAAACAATTGCGGCGCTCGGTGCAAAAGATTTTCAACATGCATTTGGCCGTGCTTTGTTGCACGGTGATTTAGAAACAGCAAAATGGTTGCTTGATCATGGCGCAGTCATGGATGCCGGAATTATTATGGGATGTTGTGAAACGTTGAATGAACGCGGATTTGGTTTTTTGGATGATGCGGGTGCTGCGTTTACAGACAAAAAAGGTGATAAGCTCGCGCCACTCGCGATGGTGTTAGAAACATATAGTCGACATCCTTCAGGAAAACATGCAATTATACAACGATTCAAAGCAAGAGGATACCAGTGGCGCGATACTCCGATGATGGCTTTTCATTGTGGTGATTTGGATCTTCTCAAAAAACATTTCAAACGTGATCCTGAATTAATTAGAAAACGATTCAGCTATCGTGAAATTTATCCACCGGAACTTGGATGCGCAGACGATCTTCGGTCAGGCTTGCACGGTACACCGATTGACGGAACAACTTTACTGCATTTGTCGATTGATTTTGACGAGCGGGAAATTTTTGGTTGGTTACTTGAGCAAGGGGCTGATGTAAATGCTGCTGCTTTGATCGACAATGAAGGATTTGGTGGACACACCCCATTGTTCAATGCAATCGTAAGCGATGCGTATGTAAACGGGCGTCAGCGTGATGGTTATATGATCAAACGCTTGTTGGAGTTAAGCGCGGATATTCATGCCAGGGTAAACCTCCGAAAATTTCTTGACTGGGTTGAAGAACCGGGTTGGTATGTTGCAAGAAATGTAACTCCGTTGGAATGGGCAAAAGATTTTCCGGAAAGACGATGGGTGAGCCAGGAGGGAGTGCGAATGATTGAGAGTTTGATTCATTAGGAGATCCTGGTCCTTGTTTATTTAGAGTTTCTTTTGGTGAAGCTTTTGGTTTCTCACAAAGACACCGAGGTTCGCGGAGTGGCTCTTTGTGTCTTTGTGTGAAGCCAGAAAATTCCAAATAAAGGGACTCAAAATATAAAGAAGAAGCTGGTACAAAAATACCATTGCACAACTCTCAAGTCCATCGCATTTTTGCTGAAAGATCAATGCCACCAACGCCTTAATAAGTAGGTTGTACACATAGTAGTTTGAAAATTGATCCGCCGGACCACAACCTCCGGCGGAATTTTTTTGTATTTTACTGCTACACCAGACTCCAACTGCATGTTATCTCCCAAAACCAAACGGAATATTGCGCGTATCATTCCATTTGGTGTGATATGGCTGGTGTTTAGTGTTGTCTACGTAGAGGTCCAGCACGGAATCATCGGGAAGCTGAATTACTATCCTTCAACCGGCAATCCGTATAACTTTCAAAGAACAACTATTATCACATGTATTGGGTCGCTGGTGACGGGCTTATTGATTGGAGCGATTGAAATCAAATACTTCAACAAATGGTTTATTCAAAAAAGTTTTACGAAAAAGGTGCTGTACAAGTCGCTCATTTATTTTGTAATCATATTATCCTTTTTAATTGGACTAACACTGATTGCAAATGCAGTCGAGTACAGAAGTAGTATTTTAGATCAGCGTGTGTGGAATAATCTCAGTATTTTCTTTTTTTCTTTTTCTTTTTGGAGCGTTTGCATTTATGTCGCGTCGATTATCGTGTTGACGCAATTCTATAATGAAGTCAGTGAAAATATCGGGCCCGAAGTGCTCTATAATTTTTTGATCGGAAAATATCATCGACCGATTGAAGAAGAAAGGATCTACATGTTTTTGGATATGAAGTCATCGACTACGATCGCAGAGTCTTTAGGTCACGTAAAGTATTTCGAAATGTTGAGAGAGTATTACGCCGATTTATCGGAATCCATTGTTGACTATTCGGGAGAGATTTATCAGTACGTCGGTGATGAAGTTGTTGTTTCATGGAAACTGAAAGATGGATTGCAAAATAATAATTGTATAGAATGTTTTTTTGCGATGAAGAGATCGATTCTCGATCAAGCCGGGAAATATCAGCAAAGGTTTGGAATTGTACCATCATTCAAGGCCGGTTTTCATGTGGGAAAGGTAACCACCGGTGAGATTGGTGTTATTAAAAAAGAAATCATTTTTACGGGCGATGTCCTGAACACCAGCGCAAGGATCCAGGGACTTTGTAACACGCACTCGGTCGATATCATTATTTCAGGTGACCTGGCAAAAAAACTCAATCTTCAATCTTCGTTTCGTGTTGAGTCTCTAGGGGAAAATGAATTACGGGGACGCGGTGAAAAGGTTGAATTATTTACTATTAAAAATGATTTTTAAATTTAGTATGCTTAGTAGATTTGTTTTGCTCCTTCCTTTGCGCCTTGGCGCCTTTGCGAGAAATATTCTCTCGCAAAGGCGCAAAGGCGCAAAGGAAGGAGCGAAAAAATTTCACACAAAGACACGAAGAATACATCAAGAAACTTTACGGTAGTTTAGCACTGCCCATACATTTAATACCACCGCAAAGATGGCGATGATGCCGATGTTGCCAAGAAGATCCCTGAAACCGCTTCCTTTTAAAATCACCATACGCATTGTTTGTATCAGGTAACTCACCGGGTTAAACCGGGAAACTACTTGCGCCCAACCAGGCATGCTCTCAATTGGAGTAAATAATCCTCCCATCAAAATAAATATCATTACAAAAAAGAACATGATAAACATTGCCTGTTGTTGCGTATCGCAAAAAGTTGAGATCAACAATCCAAAACCTAATATCGCGAGTAAGTAAATCGACACAAAAGAATACAACACCAATAAACTTCCTACGGGCGTAATTCCGTACACTAGCCATGTCACCGCTAATCCCAGTGTGAAAACGATATTGCCAAGTACCCAAAACGGGATCAACTTACCCAGGATGAAGTGTGATTTCTTAATTGGTGTCACATTGATCTGTTCGATTGTTCCTACTTCTTTTTCTTTTACAATATTCAGGGCACTTAAAAAGCCTCCGATCATTGTTACAAGCGTTGCAAGAATTCCAGGAACCATAAAGACGTGATAATTCATAAAAATGTTGAACCAGTTGGATACTGTGATGTCAACAGTTTTTTGTTGAATGGAATTATCATGCTCAGTTAATTTAACCCGAATGTCATTGTTGAAGGTTTGGATAATGGTATTGAGATATGCGCCACCAAGGTTTGCTTTCGTGCCGTTAATTGCATTCACGGCGACAAACAGTTCCTGTACATTTTCGCGAACGAGATTGCGTTCAAATCCCTGTGGAATTTCCAATACGAGATCTGCTTTATCCAGTTCTATCAGCCTGAACGCTTCATCGTACGATGCATTGTAGCCTGTCAATTTAAAGTATGTCGTTGCTGTAATAGTAGAAATTAGTTTTTGTGAATAGGTGGAATGATCATGATCGACTACAGCGAGATTGATGTTCTTTACTTCGTAATCTGCTGCTAATGGGAGGATCAATAACTGCACAACTGGCATCACCATGATCAACATCAATATTGCCTTGTTGCGGAATATTTGTTTGAATTCTTTTTGCAATAGAAATTTGATTGTTCTCATGACAAACGAATTTTAAAACTTTTTAAACTGACTACTAAGAAGAACAATGTGATCGCAAGCAGTATCAGCGTTTCTTTCCAGATAAAAGAAAAGCCGAGTCCTTTGATCATAATTGATTTCACGATGATATAATACCACTTCGACGGGACAATATTGGTGATTACCTGCAATACCTTAGGCATATTTTCAATAGGAAACATGAATCCGCTAAAGAGAATGGTAGGCAGCATCATTCCCATCAATGAGATTAGCATCGCTACTTGTTGTGAACTTGTTTTGATGGAGATGAAAATTCCGAGCGTCAGGCATGTGATGATGAAAAGAATGCTTTCAGCAAACAACAAAAACACACTGCCATTGACAGGAAGGTCGAGCACGAACACGCTTAATAAGAGAATTGATGCTACGTTGATCAGCGATAGCAGCAAATACGGAACTGCTTTTGAGAAAATCACCAGGATCGGTTTGAAAGGCGATACAAGGAGCACTTCCATGGTACCCGTTTCTTTTTC
>Ga0163162_10002574_pt1 | contig 17161 bp, 10 predicted proteins | sample S55metaG_FD_115310 | JGI IMG/M metagenome (GOLD analysis project Ga0163162, IMG submission 115310) | Switchgrass rhizosphere microbial communities from Kellogg Biological Station, Michigan, USA - S5-5 metaG | ecosystem: Host-associated > Plants > Roots > Rhizosphere > Soil | place: USA...
CAAGCCTGGTCTGGTAGTGGTTTCCAGTGATGAACGAGAACTCGCTTACCAACGACTTCGATTGCCTGAAACTGTTATTCCCTCACGGGCTACGGCAATCAAACTCGCAAGACAAGCGAAGGCGACCATGATCGTCATCGGTAACTACTCAGTTACTCCTCCTCCTAATCGCGACAACTCCGACAAAGATAAGAAGCCCACCGATGCTTATGTTCAAGTGACTGCAAGAGTAGTCAAAGTAAACGAAGGTCGAACGCTCGGAGAAGTTATTGATGGCGGCTGGGCTACACGACAATTCGATTACGGCGCATCGCTAACGACCTTGCAAGACATCCATGGTCGGCTCGCATATCAAATTCTTTATCAACGCGACAAAGCACTCCCTTATTCGCAGAATCAAATAGTCCAGGAAGCAACAAAGATTCCGCAGAAGGCTTTTGAAGCATATGTAAAGGCGGTTCAGCTTAGTCTGCGCGACGACGTTCGGCCGAACTATCTAAAGAACGCACTCCGTTACTACGCTGAAGCGCAGGGAGGATCTGTCTATCCACAGGCTGCTTTTGAACTGGGCCGCGGATACATGGCCCAGGGAAATTGGAAAGACGCAACCGAGTACTTCTCGAAGCTCCAAAAGAAGGAGCCTCATTATGCAGAGGCGGCATTCTATACAAGTCTCGGATACACAAAGCTCGGCGATTATGGGCGCGCGCTGGCAACGGTGGTCCCGCTGTCGAGTGATCTGCCTTTAATAGGTGTCTACAACAACGCGGGCGCAGTTGCGGTTCAAGCTGCTCGCGATAACAAGAACCAGGCTGAGAAGAATCGGCTGCTGTCTCAGGCGATAGACTTCCTGGGCCGCGCGGTCGAGTCGGCACCGGACGATCAGATGGTCCATTTCAATTACGCGTATGCACTTTTCCTGAGCGGTAAGTTTGCAGAGGCGGCTGACCAGTTGCGACCCGTAATCACTTCCGATCAACGCGATGGACAGGCTTACTTCCTTTTCGCGAAGGCACTTGAGAAGACTGGCAAGACAGAGGCAGCAACAGCCGCAGATGACCAGGCACGCAGGTACTTGCAGAATTATGCCAAGTGGCAAACGGAATGGCAGAAGTCACAAACAACTGCCGGAGTGAACCTCAGAATGCGCGACGTTCTTAACCGTGACGATGTTTTCGACCTCGAACGTCGAAAAGCCGTTACTGCCGCTGCCGAATCACCTAGTTCAGCTACGCAGGACCTGCTGGCAAAAGCCAGAGATCTTTATCAGGCCGGACGCGATGAAGAAGCACTTCCGGAACTACATCGGGTTGTTATGATCGAGCCGACCAATGCCGAGGCCTATTTAATAAGCGGACGGATCAACCTTCGGCGTAGTGATCAGGAAGCTGCTATTGCTGCATTGAAGACTGCAATCTTCTGGGATCCGAAACTGATCGATGCTCATATTTTGCTTGGCAAGATCTTTCTCGAACGAGGCGATCGTGGAGAGGCTAGAAAATACGCTCAGAGTGCGATCACGATTGATCCAAGTAACCAGGAGGCAATCGCACTGCAACGGCAAGTAACAATGAGTAATTGATCTGTTCGTCACTGTTCTTCCCCGAGGCGATTTCTCGTGCGAGAGGTCGCCTCAATTTATTTCAACCAGGGTGAACAGCCAGGTGGCACTCTTTCTCTCATTCATGATCGTGATTGCGGTTGCGCTGGTCGCAAGTCTCGCCTATCGGTCATACCGGCAAAAGCGAACCCCCACTCCTGCTGGTCTGATCGCCGCCATCGGCATAGTCGATCAGCCATTGAATCCCGCTGGCACTATTCTGGTCCAGGGCGAACTCTGGAGTGCGAGATCATCAAGTGGTGAGAGGGTGAACTCTGGGTCAAGAGTTAGGGTCGAGTGCTATCAAGATGGTGTTTTGTTGGTGCGGCACTTATGACTTATCGCAAAAGGAAGGTACGACAAGTACGGTACCGCGAGCGCAGCGACCGGATGCCGCACTCAACAAAGCGATCGTGAGAATCAAGGCGGAAAATTGAGTGTGGCATCCGGTCGCTGCGCTCGCGGTACCGTAGTCGTGGCTTTGCGACTCAGGAGATCCGGACACTTAAGCCTTCCTAATTCTTAAAGGCGCGAACTTGTGGCACAGCGTGTGCTGAGTATTTAAGCGGCACGCACGGAACAAACGAAAACGTTGGCCGTGCCCCCGCCGCCAGTTCCCCTGAGCGCCGCCTGCCGCTGCGCCAATAACCTTCCGAGCAACCCTTCAGTGCTTCCCCCCAAAACGTGGACCCAGTCAGAAATGGCTGGGTTCTCCCGCATTTGGACCACAGAAAAACCGACGGTCTAATGCGAATAGGATCGATCTTCCAGAAAAAAGTTTTTGTGGCACGGAAGGTGCTCAGTAACTAATCGGCACGCACGGAATAAACGAAAAACGTTGACCGCGCCCCCGCCGCCATCATCTCCCTGAGCGCCGCCTGCCGCTGCGCCAGTTGCCTACCGAGCAATCCTTCAGTTCTTTCCCCCCAAAACGTGGACCCAGTCAGAAATGACTGGGTCTTCCTGCTTTATATAAGGACTTTTTAAATTAGTTACGTCGCTAACCGACTTGCGACATTGAATCGACCAGACGACGGAATTTGTCACTTCGGCGGTGACGGTTTCTGTCTTTTTGAGTCAATCAGCACACCCTTTTGACAGCTTTGCGGTCAACTTAGTGAGTAGCGAGAAATTTTTTTCGACGGTGTACTTTTTCTACCAGCGTGTACTTTCGACCGGCGGTTATAGTCTGAGCGTCGATTGATCAGAGTTCATCACATGCCTCTGCGGTTCCCTGCGTCTCTCTGCGTAGCTCGTTCAATTCTCATTTCTCAACCCTCACAGTTTTATCGGCTACGCAGAGAGACGCGGAGAACCGCAGAGAGAAGCAGGGAGGAAGCAAAAGTGTATGGTTGCCGGGAGTTTGTTAAACTCACGCCCAATGCAGGAAGTAGTTTCTAACGGAGTTACTGGGGAAGAACGCTCTCTAACAACCTCGCGTCTCAAGGCGATAGCCGCAAGGATTCGCGCCGAGTCGCCCACTCGAGTTGAATGGCTGGGAGCACTCATAACCTCAGTGCTCCTCATTCTCTCGTTTCCCAATTTCAGTCTTCCCTTCCTCGCCTGGTTCGCACTCGTTCCCCTGTTAATAACAATCTATCGTCAGCCTTCGCCTATCAGGGCATTCATTCTTGGCTGGGCATGCGGCAGCGTTTTCTTTTACGCCTCTTGCTACTGGCTCACCTATTCAATGATCCACTACGGCGGACTGCCGGTGGTTGTCGCCTACCTACTGTTGTTGCCCGGCGGGATTGTGATGGGTCTCTTCCCGGCTTGTTTTGCCGCAGCCGTTGCGATTGTTCTAAAGCAACGAGGAGTCATGGGCCTGGTGCTTGCTCCCTTGATCTGGAGCTCCTGCGAATGGCTCCGGTTGGGAATTACAGGACAGCTTTGGAATGCGCTGGGATATTCGCAGGCTGGCTTCTTAAATAACTATCTAATTCAACCAGCCTCGTGGGGCGGAGTTTATGCGGTTAGCTTTCTGATTCTGTGTGTCAACGCAGCAGTTGCAATGGTGGTAGTCTCAAGGACAAAGAAGACCTTGCTCGCCGGGGTTTTCTTGTTTGCCGTGGTCGCGACGGTCGTGGTTCTTTCCAATCGCACCAGGCCAGTGACGCAGTCGTCAGGGCTGCCATCGCTGTATGTGGTTGCAGTGCAACCGAACGTGTCGATGAGTCCGATAAAAACAGCGGATGAGACAAGAGCTCTTTTAGAGCGCCACCTCAGCCTCAGCAAGGAAGGACTCGCCACCTTTCCAAATGATGGTGTGCCGCGTCTGGTGATCTGGCCCGAGTCCCCAATGAACTTCACCTACGCCAGCAATAAAGACTTTCAGACGCTTACCGCAAACTTTACGACCGCGAATCACACTTTTCTAATTCTTAACTCCCTCGAACCGGCTCCCAACGATGGGGGCTTCAATTCTGCACTCCTAATAAATCAAGAGGGCCGCCTGATCTCTCAATATGATAAGATTCGCCTGCTGCCGTTTGGCGAATATGTCCCGCTCCCTCAATGGTTACCGGGAGCTTCGTTGATAAGGGGACTGGTAGGTGACTTCACACCGGGGACTCGTTACACCGTGATGCCGGTCGGGCCGGTGCGAGCCGGAGTGTTCATCTGCATTGAATCTGCATATCCATCTATTGCCAGACGATTGAGCCACGACGGCGCCGGCTTGCTGATAAACATCTCGAACGATGGTTATCTCGGGCCAACCGCAGTAATGAAGCAGCATCTCTCGAACGCAGTTTTTCGTGCAGTAGAGAATCGTCGCGAAGTACTTCGGGTGACTAATAGTGGAATTACCGCGGACATCAAAGCAGATGGGTTGGTACAACAACCTACGGAAGCATTTCAACCGGACGTGCGCACATGGAAGATCAATTCCGCAACGTCGCACGATCCGTTTTACACACTGCATGGCGATGTCTTTGTAGCGACATGTCTAGCGTTGAGCATCGTGGTAGTTTTTTTAAGCATTCTGGGAATTAGAAAACAACAAGGTGCGAGATAACCGTAACCGGAGATCAGTCACCTGCGCAGGCCTTGAGCCTAATACTAAATAAATAGAGAGATTTAAGATGACCGAGACTTTATCGATTCAGGAATTGAGACCATTGTTTGACAGCCTCAAAGCGCGAGTAGACCAACTCGGGAGGTTTCTTTGATGTCCCGGCTCGCCGGGAAGAATTAGCAAGGATTGAAACACAAGCTTCCGCACCTGATTTTTGGAATAACCAGGAGGCCGCGCAAAAGCTACTCCAGGTGCGCAGTCAACTTGAGAAAAAGATCGGACGCCAGGAACATTTTATATCTCAGATAGAGGACGCTGGCGTGTTGTTTGAGTTCGCCGAAGAAGATTCGGCATCAATGGGTGAGCTCCATTCTTTGATTGAACGCCTTGATCACGAGCTGAGCCAGGCCGAGACTGAAATGCTATTGGCAGGTGAGAACGATCATCGCAACGCGATCTGCACTATACATCCGGGCGCTGGCGGCACTGAGTCGCAGGACTGGGCTGAAATGCTCCTGCGAATGTACTTGAAGTGGGCCGAACTGCGAGAATTCAAAACTGAAATTCTCGAGTATCAACCAGGCGAGGAAGCAGGGCTGAAAAGCGTAACATTCAGAGTTGAAGGCGAATATGCTTACGGCCTTTTAGCCGCCGAAGCCGGAGTTCATCGCCTCGTGCGCATCTCTCCTTTTGATCAAGCTGCGCGTCGCCACACTTCTTTCGCATCTCTTTTTGTCTATCCGGAAATTGACGAGGACATAGAAGTCGATATCAACGAAAAAGATCTACGCGTGGATACGTATCGCTCCACCGGAGCGGGTGGACAACACATCAACACTACTGACTCAGCAGTTCGCATTACTCACTTTCCCACCGGCATCGTCGTCTCCTGTCAAAACCAACGGTCGCAACATCAAAACCGGGCCGTCGCCATGCAAGTGCTCCGGTCGAGACTCTACGAACTCGAATTGGAGAAGCGAAAGGCTGAGACAGCTGAACTCGAGGCAAACAAAGCTGACATTTCTTTTGGTTCGCAAATTCGAAGCTATGTGCTGGCACCTTACCAGCTCGTGAAAGACACTCGCACAAAACTTGAACGCGGAAATGTTGACGCAGTTCTGGGCGGCGACATTGACGACTTCATTAAGGCCTATTTGCTCGCACGAAAGGCTGCGTAGCGTTTGACGTTGGTTTGGGAGTCTGAATGTCAACAACACAAATTGATGAGAGGCCGCGCGTGATCACTCCACGCGCCAGTCGAGCAAACGAAATAATAGCGATCGTGCTGGTCGCAACTGGTTTGCTGCTCACGCTTTGCCTGGTATCTGCCGCGTTTTACCCCAACGACCCATCCTGGAATTCCGTGGGACAGACTGAAACGCGAAACTGGGCCGGATTTATCGGAGCCAATGTAGCGGCAACCGCTCTCCAGTTTGTTGGCCTCGCCGCATATCTATTGCCGCTTCTACTGTTTGCTGCTGCGTGGCGCCGATTCCGTTCTCCGAAGTCGGCTAGCCCTTCGACTCGAATCGCTGGACTGGTAGTGTTGGTGATTGCGGTTTCGGCCCTACTCTCGATCTCTCATCTTCATCCACTCTTTGACTCGAGTGTTCAACCCGGTGGGCTGCTTGGAGCAATCGTTGCCGACGGATTAGCAAGCGGACTCAATCGCTTGGGCGCCACTGTAATTCTGGTGGCCGTCGCCGCGACCGGTTTGCTGTTGGCTACAAACTTTTCTTTCGTTCGACTGTATGAATTGATCGAACGGTTGTTGCGAACTCGGTTTGCCTTCGTTGGCACAATTCCTGAAAAACTTCGCAGTTGGCAACAGGCGCGACATGAACAGTCAAGAATCAAAAAAGAGGCAAAAGCCGCTCTTAAGGCGGAGCGCGAAGCGGCCCGGTCGAACTTACGTCAAACACAAAATCTGACCGCCGCAGAACGAGTTGCCGACTTCATGAAGGAGTCGGTTGCCCCGGTTGCTTCAACAATGCCTTTGGTTCGAGCCGAAATATCGAGCGCTACGACCGAACCCAAAGCATCAATTGCAGCTGCCGCGAGCGCAGGAGTAGGTCCAGCACTGATTCCGACCTTAACCCCTCGTTCAACGAAGCGCTCAATAATTCCACCTTCAAGCTCTGACGAAGATGAGGGCGCCGAGGAAATGGTCAAGGGCGCGTCTGTCTTGCGAACCAAAGTCGAGGCGCCAACTCCCACTAAACTCCCATTTGACGCCAACCGTCAGGTCAACTATTCCGATTACTCGCTACCGCCACTCGACTTCTTGAACGAAGCTCCGCCTCCAAGTGAACAGGCCGACGCGGAACTGCTTGGACTTGCGACGCGTCTGGCCGAGAAATGCAAAGAGTTCAACGTAACCGGGCAAATCAAACACATCTGTCCGGGCCCAGTAGTAACCACTTATGAGTTCAAACCTGACCCGGGAGTGAAATATTCTCGAGTCGTTTCTCTGGTTGATGATCTCTGTCTCGCATTAAAGGCTGAGTCAATTCGCATCGATCGAATGCCTGGCAAACCGCACGTTGGTATTGAGGTGCCAAACCCGCGACGCGAAACTATCTTTTTACGAGAAGTAATTGAGTCGCGTGCGTTTCGCGATTCAGGATCCAAACTGACAATCGCATTGGGTAAGACGATTGACGGCCTGAACTACATCGCTGATCTAGCAAAGATGCCGCACTTGCTGATTGCCGGAACTACTGGTGCGGGAAAATCAGTGGGAGTTAACTCTCTGATCGTCTCGATTCTTTATCGAGCACGCCCTGACGAGGTCAAGTTCATCCTGATTGATCCGAAGCGTTTGGAATTGGGCCTCTATGAAGACATTCCACATCTGGCGGCGCCGATCATCGTAGACCCCAAACTGGCATCGCGTTCGTTGAAATGGGCAGTTGCTGAGATGGAACGCCGTTATCGCGATCTTGCGGGTTGGGGCGTTCGAAATATCGATGGTTACAACACTGAAATTTTGCGGCGAAATCTCGTCCAGGAGTACGACGACAACGGAAATCCATGGAAGCCCCTGCCCTACATCGTAATCATCATCGACGAACTCGCTGATTTGATGATGACTTCGGGTCGAGAGGTTGAGGAATCGATAACCCGGCTGGCCCAGATGGCTCGTGCAGTCGGTATCCATCTCGTACTTGCGACACAACGACCGTCTGTTGATGTAATCACCGGTCTTATCAAGGCGAACTTCCCTTCCCGCATATCGTTCCGTGTGTCGTCAAAGATTGACTCTCGGACAATCATTGATACGAATGGCGCTGAACAACTGCTTGGACGAGGCGACATGTTGTTTCTCCCGCCAGGTACTTCTCGTCTGATTCGTGTACATGGTGCCTATATCGACGAAACTGAGATCAGTCGCATCGTGGCCCACGCTAAAACTCAGGGGCCGCCTGCATATGACGAAACGATTACGCAGTCGGAAGAAGAAGCACTCGGACTTGAAGCTACAGAAGGCGAACACGATGAGCTGTTCGAAGAGGCTCTCCGCATTTGCGTCGAGATGAAGCGCGCTTCCACGTCAGTCTTACAGCGGCGGTTGCGCATTGGTTACGGGCGTGCAGCCGCAATTCTTGACATCATGGAACGTGAAGGTTTGATCGGCCAGGCCGATGGCTCGCGGCCTCGACCAGTGCTTGGTCGGGCTTATGAGATGGTCGCTGACTGGGACCAACAAGGCGCAGAAGTGTAGCCGAATTCGGGTTTAACACTTTCGTGAAAATTCCACTGAAAGTTGTGGAAAAGTCTGTGGAGAAATTCCGTATTAACTCGTTAAGTTTTTGATTCATCGGTACTTCTCGCAGAATGCACACAGCAAAGGCGTTCACCAATTGAGCGGTCTGGATTCATTTGGACACTCGTTCTGAACTTCGCTCATTAGCTCGCTCAATACTCAACTCCGCACTGGCCGCAGTGGACGCACGAGCGGCAACCCGCAACGCAATCAAACAAAATCAGGGGGAACTTTTCGTTCTCGAATCGCAATTGATTTCGGCTCGGCCCTACGTCGTGAGCATTGGAAAAGCGGCGCTTTCGATGGCCATGGGAATTGATGACGCTATTTCCAACAACCTGGTTGAGGGGATCTCGGTAAGTCCCGACGGTTCCATACCCGCAACAAACTCTCTCAAAAACTGGCAGCTCCTAACTGGTGGTCATCCGCTTCCAGATCAACACAGCCTTGATTCGGCTCGCGCCATCTTTAAGCTACTGGCACGAGCTAACGCTGAACGTGCATCAATCATTTTCTTAATCTCGGGGGGCGGTTCGGCGATGGTTGAGTCGCCAATTGACGAACGAATTTCGCTCGAAGACCTAAAAAAGACCAATCAGATTCTAGTGACGAGTGGCGCAAGTATCTTCGAGATCAACGTTGTTCGTCGGGCTTTTTCGGCAGTCAAAGGTGGAGGGCTCGCGCGAGCGGTTCCAGACGCTCAGGTAATCACGCTGATAGTTTCGGATACGAATCAAGGGGACGAGGCGAGCGTCGCCTCTGGACCAACGTTACCTCCACCTCTCTCAGTACCAGGAGCTATGGACGTGGTTTCGCGATATCAACTCGTCGAGCAACTGCCCGCGCAAGTTTTGAATGCGATCGCAACTTCACAAGCCTCTCAGAAAACAAAACAGTCACCATACTATGTGCTGCTGCAAAACCAGACTGCGCTTAAAGGTGCAGCAGCAGCGGCCAGCACGAACTCATTTGACGCTGTTATCGACAACGAAATTAGCGAACAACCAGTGGAAGAAGGATGCAAACTCCTACTAGATCACCTGGCGAGGAATGCAAATAAGCGACGCTACTGTTTGATCTCGGGGGGTGAGGTCTCTTGTACGATTAGAGGTAACGGGAAGGGCGGGAGAAATCTGGAAACAGCGTTGCGCTGCGCAATTGAGCTCGATCGCAATCCGCCGAGTCGAGATGTTGTGGTGATGAGTTGCGGTACTGATGGAATAGATGGCAACAGTCCAGCCGCTGGCGCTATAGCCGATAAGACAACCATCTCACGCGCAAAACTACTTGGGCTCGACGCTAATGAATATTTGTCTCGCAGTGACTCTTATTCGTTTTTTGAAAAGCTCGGAGATGTAATCGTTACCGGGCCTACTGGAACCAACGTCAGAGATCTGCGAATTATTTTGAGTAATTGAGATTTCTCTCTGCGTCCTCTGCGTGATCTCTGCGTCACTCTGCGTTGAAATATTTCAAGAGAGCCTGGATTTAAACGCAGAGAGACGCAGAGATCGCGCAGAGTACGCTGAGATTTTCGGCTGCTTCTGCTTGACTCGTCAGGTGTCAGGACATATAACAAATTTGTCGCTGATTCCTTCGGTGATATCAAATCCACGGCTGGAGCTCAACATTTGTCGACTCATCCAAGAAAAGAAGAAAATACGCCCGTCCAACCTGTCAAAACTTCATCCCTCACGTTTGCTGAGCTAGTTCAGCTGCTGCAAAGCCAGGCCACACCGCCTGAGCTGGATCAAATAAACTCATGGCTCTCCACAGTGAACATCTCGCGCGCCGATCTCGAGCCATACCTGGGATTTAAGGAAGGCAATTACTGGCGTCATCGCGTCTGTCGCAACGAAGCCGTCGAAATGCTCGTCATTTGCTGGCGACCTGGACAAAAAACTCCAATCCACGATCACAACGGATCTCATGGCGTTGTTCGCGTTCAGGAAGGTTTGATGTGGGAAACGATTTTTGTTTACGACGATGAACGCGGCCTCTGTTACAAATCAGGTCGCGAGTGTCCAACTGGTGAAATAACGGGCGCCGATGTTCCCGACATTCATCAATTGGGTAATCCTGAGGTTAGCGGCCAGGACTTGATCACCATTCACGTCTATGCGCCGCCGTTAGGTGTTTTGAAGACATATAAAGTTGGGAGCGCAGTCGTCGAAACCTATACACCGAACGACTTTCCGACCTAACATTCAGGTTCACCGAATATCTTGACTCGTAATCGTTGCACGATTGTTGTCGCTGGCCTGCTGATTCTTCAGACCGTCTTCCTTTCCAATTGCCGTTCTAAACCTGAAAACAGTGATGCGAGCGAATTAACTGTCGCAGCTGCTGCAGACGTAACTCCTGCCTTCGAAGAAATCGGCAAGCTATTTCAGGACAAGTACAAGATCAAAGTAATTTACACGTTCGGATCGACTGGAATGCTCGCACAACAGATTGGGAACGGCGCCCCAGTTGATATATTCGCCGCTGCGAATGTCAGCTATATCGATCAGATTGAATCAAAAGGACTAATTATTCCCGGGTCAAAAGCCATCTACGCCAGAGGGCGAATCGCGCTCTGGGTGCCAAAAGAAAGCAATATAAAAGTTGAGCAACTCAAAGACCTGACTCGCGCGGACGTAAAACGAATCGCCATTGCGAATCCCGATCACGCGCCTTACGGAACTGCGGCCCGGGAAGCTTTTCAAAGCGCCGGTATTTGGGCAGAGGTCCAACCGAAATTAGTTTTCGCTGACAACATTCGCCAAACTCTTCAGTATGCGCAAACAGGAAACGTCGAAGTTGCGATTGTTGCGCTCTCATTGAGTAAACAAAGTGACGGTCGCTGGACATTGATCCCAGAGGAACTGCACAAGCCCATCAACCAGGCGCTGGCAATCATCAAGGGCACGAAAAATGAGAGAGGTGCTCGCCAATTCTCAGAATTCGTTCTCGGTCCCGAAGGTCGCGCCGTGTTGAGCAAGTACGGTTTTGAATTCCCACGCACTTAGTATGAAAACTGATGAGCATCAGCCACAAATTAGGCCGATGATTTCTTCAGAGAAACGCATCGGCACTGCGTAATCGAGTTAATCTGTCGATTGTATTCTTGAGTGAATTAATACCACCTACGGAAGTAGGTGGAAGGTTCAAGTCCAACCTACAACACGAGGCGCACAGTTTGTTTTGCGCGCCAGCGCGCCGGAGGATTGGTGTGTTGGCTGACGATTGGTGCGTTGGTCCAGTTCTTCACTGTTCAAGCGCCCGATCGACCTCTGGCGCGCTTTCGCGCAATAGCCGTCGAGGCGCTCTTCTTGTAGGTTGGACTTGAAGGAACCACCCACTCCCGTGGGTGGAATTATTTTCACAACGTCAACTCCACTAGCCCTATTCATGCACAAACCGATCAACTAGCAAATCCGTCCCGTCAGTTGAAATACTGATCGTGCCTGATAATCCGGTGGTCATTACCGTTGCGCCTGTTGCCTTCCAACGCTCAACAACATCAGCATGCGGGTGACCAAACATCGAGGTGCGGCCGACTGAGATGATGGCCCATGTTGGAGCCGTCGCGGCAACGAAGGGTGGCGTTGAAGAAGTACGACTGCCGTGATGAGGTACTTTCACAACGTCTACTTTCAGCAAGTTGCCCGATCGTACCAGCTCCTGCTCCGCACTCTTCTCGATATCTCCGGTGAAAAGAATGGAACGCGTTCCCTTTTTGATCACCAGGACGATCGAATCGTTGTTCATTGACGGTGCTTCCGAATTTCCCGTGGCTCGCGGCCAAAGCACTCGAACTTCAACGTCGCCAAAATGAATTACATCGCCAGCTTGAATGATCTGAAGAGGCGTCGCGGCTTCGGTTAGCGACTCCGAAAAGCGCTTGTACTCTTGATCAGCCATCGGAGTTCGGGCGACGAGGGCGGACCTTACTCGAAAAGCTTTCAGTACATCGTTGAGACCGTCGATGTGATCCGCATCGGCATGAGTTGGCAGGATGTAATCTATCTGATCGAGGCCTCTCCACCACAAATATTCGGCAACCACCGCTTCGCCGATACTGCGAGAATCCGGCTCAAAGTTTTCGACCGATTCATCGGTCTTAGTTCCAGCAGAGTTCTGGAACTGTGGTCTCCCACCTCCATCGATCAATAAGGTCTGGCCATCTGGCATCGTCACCAACGCTGAATCTCCCTGGCCAACATCGAGAAAGGCTATGTGAAGCCGTCCATTTGTACGCATCGCACTTAACGGATGGATTAGCAGCAGAAGCGTCATAAACGTGTGGAACAAAACAGGAATGAAGACTGGGATTGCCGGCGCAGACTTTTGCGATGGACCAGAAAGCGGCCTCCATGAGTTCAACCTCAACACCAACCAAAGCAGGGGAACAAAATAAATGACGTAAAGCCACCACGCTAAGCCTGTGTACTCCGGTAAACGAAACGAGCCAATTCCAATTTTCGAAAATGGATCGACACTATGAATCATCAAAGAGGAGACGAGTTCAGCTACTTTCACAAAAGGCAAGGCTAGCATTGCACTCACATGGGCCAACACAATCGCGAATAGCGCGAGCGCCGCCAGCAAGGCGAGCAAAAATCCCACGACTATATTGAGGAACAGGCCGGCGAGCGAGAGACGATGAAAATAGCTAATTTGAAAGGGCAACAGCATGAATCCGACCGAAACCGACACCACGCATGCACCAAACGCGTAGCGGATTGGTCTTTGCAAATGCAAACGCGCGAGCCTCACAGCAATAGGACTTTTGAAGAGATTGTACTTCTGAGGTGTCGTCGCCAAATGCTTGCGAAAACCCTCTTCATTCCAGAACAAAATCTCCGCAAGACTCTTGATCCAACGCGTGCAAGCTGGTGGATATGGCGTAACTGCTGTTGGGCGCCAGTGCCCGATGTCAGAGACTGAGCTAATCAGCGGCCATCCTAGAACAACAATTGCCAGCACAGCTAAAAAGGTCAATTGCCATGAAGGATCGAAGAGCTGTTGCGGATCTCTAACCAGGGTAACCAGGGCAGCAGCACCGAGCGCATTTAGAGAAGATGTGCCGCGGAAGACGATTCGACCAAAGGCAATAAAGGTGAACATCAAGGCCGAGCGAATCACCGACGAGTCGGCGCCGACTGCCAGTGAATAGGACCATACCACTACCGCAGGCACGATAAACTGGAGAATCCGCCTCCGGCTGATGCGACGAACCAACAGCAACACAGCCGCGCCGATGAAAGTTATATGCACCCCGCTGATGACGAGGACATGAAAAGTTCCGCCCTCACGAAAGCGTTCGGCCGTGGACTTCGATAAATTGTGCCTGTTACCGGTTAGGGTAGCGCTGAGTACGCCCGCAGTGTCCGGGGAAAATAGAGCATCGATTTCTCTCTGCAAAGCTTGTCGCCAGGCGTATAACCAGTCAGTTGGGCGAAAGCCCTGGTGCCTTTGCACCATCACGATCGAACTTCTGACGACTCCGACTGCGAAATACCCGTTCCGTTCGAGATATTCATCGAGCCTTGTTCCACCTGGATTGCGAAATTTATCTTCCCGGTTGAGTAGCGCGCTAAAGCGAATTAAGTCTCGATGACATAGATTCAGAGCTATCAATTCCTGCCGCTCAGACTCGCGCCTGAACGGCTTAAACAACGACAACATTCCGTCAACTGGCAAACTTGAGCCGTTTCGAATAATCGCCTTGATCCGTATCTGAAAGTAAGCCCCAGTACGCGAAAGCTCAAATGGACCATCAACCGTTCCTACTAGATCAAAAGCTGATTCCCGCTTGTCTTCAATTAGACTCACCAACTCGCTCGCTGAACTCCGCCTCTCTCGAACCGACATCAACGACATACCCGCCACAAAACTTATGAGGGCCATCACTGTAGGGGCGGCACTCCGTGGCCGTCCCATGAGGTGGAGTGGAGGTTTTGTGACGAAATTTCGACTCCTCAAATCATCGGGCGGCCACGGAGTGCCGCCCCTACAAAACCAAACGAGGCCCCCAAGAAGCACGACTGTCAGAAAAAACAAATAGATAACCGGCAACCGTAAATGTTGCCCACAGAGAATGCCCGCGATGAGTGTGATCGCCAGAAAGGCAAGAGGATGAGTGCTGTGCTGGTGAGGAGCAGCTCGCATAAAACTTTCTATTTAATTGAGGTGAAACCAGATCAATTCATAATTCGCAACAAATGATAGTGCTTCGGCCCCTTACGCAGAACAATCACCTCGCCATCGATGAAATCTCCAAGTGTCACTGGTTGTCGAGGATCGACTACGCGTCGATTATTCACGCAGACACCACCACCTTCAACTAATCTGCGGGCCTCACCTTTGGAAGATGCTACTCCCGATCGGGACAGCAAATCGCTGATAGTGAGAGTGTTCCCCTCGACTGCAGACTTCTCCAGTTCCGAGGAAGGCACATCGGCAAAGATATCCTGGATATCTCGCGCGCTCAGTCCGCTGATCTCTTTGCCGAACAAGACTTCCGAGGCTCGCACGGCCGACTCTAATGCAGTTGGGCCATGGACCATCTCAGTGACGTAACGGGCCAGTTCGCGCTGAGCCTTTCGCGTATGTGCTTCTGCTTGAACCGACGCCTCAAACTCGTCAATCTGTTCAGGCGTCAGGAACGTAAAGAATTTCAGATAAGTAACAACGTCCCGATCATCTGTATTGATCCAGAACTGGTAGAACCTGTACGGCGAAGTCAGCGCAGCATCCAACCAAACAGCACCCGCCTCAGTCTTTCCAAACTTTACCCCTGCTGTTGTAGTCACAAGTGGCGAGACCAGGCCATGAGTACGTGCACTTCTCAGACGTCGAATCAGGTCGATACCAGCGAGTATGTTGCCCCACTGATCGCTACCGCCCATCTGCAGGACACAATTGTAGCGATCGAAGAGCATGAGAAAGTCATAGGCCTGGAGTAACGGATAACTGAATTCCGTAAACGAAAGACCATCTTCACTTTCGAGCCGGCGCTTGATGGCTTCTTTTCCGAGAAGGTAGTTGACGGTGAAGTATTTTCCGACGTCACGCAGGAACTCCATCATTGAAATCGGAGCGAGCCAATCAGCATTGTTAACGATTCGGGCAGGATTGGCCTTCGTTTCGAAGTCAAGAAACCGGGCCAGCTGTTCCTTTATGCCCGTTAGATTCTGTTCGACTTGATCGCGAGTTAATAGTTGCCGCTCCTGAGTTTTGCCACTCGGATCGCCGATTAGACCAGTACCACCGCCTGCAATTGCAATCGGACTGTGTCCCCAACGTTGCAAACGCGCAAGGTTCATGATGGGCAACAGTGAACCTACATGAAGACTCGCTGCCGACGGATCGAAGCCGATATAGCCGGTGACCTTTTCCTTCTGAAGTACTTCAGGTAGATCGGGCGTCACGTCATGAACCAGGTCGCGCCATTTTAATTCTTCAAAGAGAGTCATTGTTGTTAGTCGGGCCTTTGATCTTTGGTCTTGGGTCTTTGGTTGTAAGCGCCTTCGAAGCCCTCGCTTTCGGAGCGATTTAGCATATACAGAACCGCGAGCGAAGCGACCGCACGTACCTGCCTTAGACGGGACTTGATCAACACAGGTTTCCTGAAGGCAGGTACCTGCGGTCGCTTCGCTCGCGGTTCTGTATAAGGGTGTCTTTCTTATCGATAAACTTTGGTCGCATGATTTGAAAAGCCCGTTGCTGTCAGACTAACAACAACTTACTACTCCACGTCCCCAAGTGACAAATGCACCACCGTTTCTACGTGATGAGTTTGAGGAAACATGTCAAAAGCTTCAATGGTGGTCAGCTGATAACCACCAGCAAGGAGTTTCTTGAGATCGCGTGCCAAAGTTGCTGGATCGCATGAAACATAACAAATGCGCCGCGGTTGCAATCCGACGATCCCTTTTATTACTGCAGACTCCGCTCCCACGCGTGGCGGGTCAAGTAACAAAAAATCGACCGAACCTGGCTTGAATGAATTCTCGCGAAACCATTCGGTTGCCGTGATACCTAGAACCTTGGCGTTGTGAAGATCGGCCTCACGTAAATTAGCCCGAGCAAAACGAATTGCCTTATTACTCGATTCAACCGCTATGACCTGCGAAAAGCGCCGAGCCATGGCAATCGTAAACAGTCCCACACCGCTATACAAATCGACTGCAAGTTTTCCCGACGTATCGCCCAAAGCGGCCGCAAGTAATGGCGACAGAAGGAATTCATTTGCCTGAAAGAAGGCAGCCGCATTGTAAGCATAAGTCTCATCGCCAACCCGTAGATTGATAGTTTCAGTTCGGAGATTTCCGAATTCTGGCGAGAATGAGTTGTGCTCTTCGGTTGCAGTAACTTCCAAATGTTTTAGGTCAACCGGAACATTGGACCAATCCACTTCTCTGACTTGCTCGAGTACGGCTTGTAGCTCCGGCTTCAGAACTGCACAGTCAGCAACGTCGCAAACCGTGCGAGATCCCCGCTCGTAATAACCGATGGCCCTTTGCCCACTATCGAATTGCCATGTAGCCCGTCCACGATAGTGCCACTGTTGCGGAGACGGGGTGACTTTGATCTCAGGAACAGGCTCGAGCTTTGTAATTCGGTGCAGGCAGTCTTTAACTATGTCTGACTTTGCTTTTAGTTGCGCTTCATAATTGAGCTGTTGAAAGTCGCAGCCGCCGCATCGTCCAAAGTAAGGACACCGTGGCTCTACTCTTAGCGGAGAAGGCGATAAAACCTCAACGATAGAAGCGAAGGAGATGCTTCCCTG
>Ga0163162_10002578_pt1 | contig 17157 bp, 18 predicted proteins | sample S55metaG_FD_115310 | JGI IMG/M metagenome (GOLD analysis project Ga0163162, IMG submission 115310) | Switchgrass rhizosphere microbial communities from Kellogg Biological Station, Michigan, USA - S5-5 metaG | ecosystem: Host-associated > Plants > Roots > Rhizosphere > Soil | place: USA...
GCCAGCGTCTCGAAAATCGGATGCAGCCGTTCGACGGCGGCGACATCGCCGCCGATCATCATGCTGTAGCCTTCGGCCAGTCCCCATACGCCGCCACTCGTGCCGCAGTCGACATAGTCGATTTTCTTTTGCGCAAACGCTGCGGCGCGCCGCAGAGTGTCTTTGTAGTTGGAGTTGCCGCCGTCGACGACCGTATCGCCGGCGGCGAGCAGGCCGAGCAGTTGCGTGAGGGTGGCGTCGGTGATTTCGCCGGCGGGAACCATCAGCCAGAGCGCACGAGGCACCGGCAGCTTGGCCACCAGTGCCGCCAGCGAGTCGGCGCTGTCGGCCCCATTGTCCTCGAGCGACTTGCGTGCTTCGGCTTTCGGATCGAAGCCCACCAGTTGGTGTCCACCGCGCATCAAGCGCTGCGCCATGTTGGCGCCCATGCGCCCCAGACCGATCATGCCGAGTTTCATAGGAAGTCCTCAATTGTGTGCAGTGTCGCGCCAGCCGCGATCTGTTTCGACGCGAACCCAAACCGTTGAACGGATGCAAAAGGCTTCATTGCGCTGGCCACCGCGATTCGATCCAGCGCCGCACGCGCGCGCGGACGCGCGGCGTGAAGCGCGTACGGTTGTACGCATCGGCCACCTGGCGAATCGCATCGGCTTGTGTCGGGTAGGCATGCAGCACGCGCGAAAACCTGCGCAAGCCGATTCCGGCCACCATCGCCAACGTAACCCCGTTGATCATGTCGCCGGCGTGCCGGGCCACGATCGTGGCACCCAGGATCTGGTCCGTGCGTCCCCTTACGTGGACTTTGACGAATCCGGAAGTTTCGCTGTCGGTCACGGCACGGTCGATCTCGTGCATCGGGATGGTAAACGTCTTCACCGGAACGCCGAGCCGGTTGGCTTCGCGCACCGACAAACCGACTCGGGCAATTTCCGGATCGGTATACGTGCACGACGGAACCACCAGCCCGCTCCAGCGCCGATTGCGCCGCAACAGGGAATTTTCCACGGCAATGCGTGCCGAGGCTCTGGCGGCATCGACGAAACTGTGTTCCAGGCACACGTCGCCGGCGGCAAAGATGTTCGCATTGCCGGTGCGCAGAAAATCGTCGACACGGATGCGTCCGCTGGCATCGCAGTCGATGCCGACCGCGGCCAGATCCAGTCCCTCGACGTTCGGCGTTCGGCCGGCGCCGGTGAGGATCGCGTCGACGCCGATCGTGTTTCGGTAATCGTCGCTGATCAGGTCGACGAGTTTCGTGCCGGAGGCCGTGCGCACCGCCAGAGCGGTGGTGTTGAGCCGCACTTCGATGCCGTCGCGCGCAAAGGTTTCGGACAGGATCTGAGCCGCATCGCGCTCCTCCTGGCCGAGGAAAAGCGGTTTGTTTTGCACGATCGTTGTTTGTGCGCCCAGGCGACAGAAGGCCTGAGCCTGCTCGCAGCCCAGCGGACCGCCGCCGATCACCAGCATGCGGCGCGGCAGTTCCGTGAGTTCGAAGAGATTCTCGTCGGTCAGGTAGCCGGCTTCGGCGAGCCCCGGGATGTCGGGTACGTGCGGTCGCGCGCCGGTCGCGATAAGGGCCTTGCGAAAGGCGAGCGCCTTGCCGCCGACCGTCAACGTGTCGCTGGCGGTGAAGCGTGCTTCGCCGAAGTAGACGTCCACGCCTGCGGCAGCCAACCGCTGCGCCGAATCGTCGCGGCTCAAGCGCGCGCGGACGCGCCGCACGCGCTCCATCGCGGCCGCGAAATCCACGCGCACGTCGCCGGGAACGGACGCGCCGAAGCGCCACGCTTCGCGCATGTCTGCATAAGCCCGCGTGGTGCGGATCAGCGTCTTCGATGGCACGCTACCGATATTGAGATTGACCCCGCCAATCGCTTTGCGCTCTATCAACGCAACCTTGATGCCGAGCGAAGCGGCAAATTCCGCGGCAGCGATGCCCGCGGGACCGGCGCCGACAATCGCCAGCTGGTAGCGTCCACCGGCCGATGGATTGCGCCAGTCGGCAGGACGCGTGTTGGCCCGATGTTCGCGCGCATAGGCCTCCGCCGAAACGCTTGCCGCATCGTCGCGCGACGACATCAACGTGCTCCGCCAGCGGACGATTGTAGCCAGCCCCCACGGAAACCGGCGCCCTGCAGTCCTGCGCGAATGTAAGGATTTGCGCGCATCAATTGCCAGACGCGTTCGCTGCGATGATTTTCGATCATCAGGAACACGATTCCCTGATCGAGGCCGAAATGTCCCGCCGCAACCCAGGTGCGGCCCTCGGCGCCCGCAAGCGTCGGATTGAATCCGCTCGCCAGCCGGCTGTCCTGCAGCACTTCGGGATAGCGCTCGAGCATATTCCGCAACGATTGCAATACCACCTCGGGCGCGAACGGCAGCGACGCCAGCACGCAAGGAGCGGAGAGCGTGCCGTCGTCCGGCCCGTACGGAACGCTGCGCGCGGCATAGCCGTACAGGCGTCGCTGTTCGTTCGCTATGTCCAGATGCTCGTCACTCGGGCCATCGCACGCCGACAGACCCCAGCAGTTCTCGTCGTAGCCGGCGAACTCGCGTGGATTGCGCCGTGCATACTCGCGCTGGATATGGACCGCGCGCCGGCTGTTTTCGAAATAGTCCGAACGCTTTTCGCGCATGAATTCATCGCGTATTCCGCGAAAATCGATCCACGCGTGCGAAAACTGATGAATGAACATGGGTCCTGCGTACAGGCAATCGAAGTCGTAGAGATTTTCCCACTGGTACGTGAGTGTCCAGTTCTTGTAGCAATCGCGCGCGATCGGATACGTCGGCGAGCCCAACGCGAGCGCGTAGAGCAATATCGCTTCGCTGTAGCCTTCCCAGCCGTAGTGCAGGAATCCACATTCGGGTTTCCAGCCCTGGCGGATCGTGTCGGCGCCATCCTGCGCCCAGCACCAGTCGACGCGCCGGTACAAAAAATCGACCAGTGCGCGCAGTTCACGTTCGTCGGCCGTTTCTGCGTCGAAATACTGGCTCGCGACAAGCATGCCACCGATCAGCAGCGCCGTGTCGACCATCGAGAGTTCCGACTGCCAAACGCGCGCGCCGCTGTGGATGTCGAGAAAATGATAGTAGAAGCCCTTGAAACCGGTCGCGACCGGGCCGCCGCTCTGGTCGCTGTCGCGGAAGAATCGCAGCGCCGAAAGGCTGCATTGGACCGCGGCGTCGCGGCGCATCCAGCCACGCTCGACGGCAATCGGATAGGCCGATAGCGCGAAGCCGACCACGGCGATGCTGACCGGGGAATCCATACGGGAGTTGTCGGCGACCAACCCGTTGCGCGGATTTGTCGTGCGCAAAAAGTACTCGAATGCCGCACGCTGCAACTGGTCGAGCCACGTATCCTCTTGCCGGGTCATCCGACCGATGCTACTCCGGTTGCATGAACGCAGGCCTCTTCATGCTCTGTGCGCAGGCTGCTCCGTGCACAGGCATCGCCGATTTGCGGCGAAGTGCAGCGCCATGACAGCGCCCAGGCGATCATGCCCGGACGCGAGCGGGGAGACTGATCGTCGCCGCGATCGTCGCCGCGCGGCAGTTCGATTTGCGCACCGAACCGTCGTCGCGAAGGCGACGATCGAGGCAAGGTCGCGGACGGCATGGAGACTGGCCGCCCGAATGCGAAAAGCGCCAAAGCTGCCTGCGTCGCCGCCCGGCATTGCATCCATGCGAATGACCGGACCGACAGCGTTCAGCGATCCCGGCGCTTGCCTTCAGCGGTCGCGTGCGCGGTCAGCGCCGTTTCACGCAACTGTCGTATTCGGCCTGGGAAATCTTGCCGTCCTGGTCCTTGTCGCAACTGCTGAAATTCTGTGCGAGCCAGCTGTTCGGCATCGCATCTTCCTTGGTCAGAAAGCCCTTGTCGTGGCCCTTGACCATGCTCCAGTCTTCCGGCCCGGAACTCTGGATGTTGTGCGGGTCCTTCTGCGCAGCCTGCGTCGGCGTCTCGTTCGCCATCGAGTCGGTTGCTGGCGGATCAGTGGCCGGCGGCGGGGTTGCCGGCGGCGGTGTCTGCGCGAAAGCCGGACACGCCATCGCAATGATCAAAATCGCGTGGATTGGTGAAAATTTCATGGGTCTCTCCATCGTGGTACCGACAGCGGATTCGACGCAAGATTTTCTTGCGCGGCATTTGGTCGCTGCGCGGGCACCGCCGTCGATGCGAGCCTTCCAGACGCAGCAGCCCAGCCGGATGCCGCAGCATGGTGGGCACATGCTGTGCTGCAAAGTTTGTGCGCGCGCCGCTCCCGGCGCGGTTCTTCTTCAGGTTGTGTTGTGCTTGGCTCCGAACGAGGCTAAAGCGCCCGTCCGGGCTCTTGCCGCAGCCGCAGACACTTCGGCGCAACGCCTGGAAGATGCCCTTCGAGGCGCAAAATGCACGGCCCGCTGGCGAATCTCGTGCAGGACGCTTGCGCATCGGCCGCGGCGCTGGGCCGCCGGCTGCGCAGCAGCCCGATGTGCGCCAGACACTGCGAAGCACGTGAATTCGCCGTGACGGGTGACCGGCAACGTCGACTGGCCAGCCCTGCAAGAAGCCGCGCTGGAGTCGTGCCTAGCGCCGGGGAACCCCGCGCGCGTCCGTCCGGCTATTGTGCCTCCGCACCGGCTCGGCTATCCTTGCGCCCCCTTTGTGGGCAGTTAGCTCAGCGGTAGAGCACTACCTTGACATGGTAGGGGTCACAGGTTCGATCCCTGTACTGCCCACCAGACACCATCCGGTGCTGGAAATCCTCCGCGTCGCAGTTCAGTTCAACACGCCGTTGTGAGCGTGGCTGCGCGGCGCGCCCATCAGCTTGTAGAGCGGATAGATCTCCGTCTCGTTGCGCCGCACGTATTCGGCAAGAAGGGCGGACACATCGTCAGCGGCCGCGCCGGTCGGGGTACCGTCGACGATTGCCTGCAGCAGCTGTTCGAATTGGCGAACGATGCGGCGCGTGAGGGCGACCATGACGAGGCGCAGCCGCGCAAGCTGGCGGCGCGCATCCTCATCGTATTCGAGGCCCCGCGCGATGACCGGATACAACCACAGTGCCTCGGTGCGGCGCAGGTCGTGCAGGCGGCTGGCGCAGTCGCGGACCGCGCAGACGGCTGCTTGCGGATCGTCGTCGAGGTGGCAGAGCAGTGTGGCAAAGCGCGCGTTCAATTCGCCGTGTCCCGCGGTCAGGCGCGCCAGGAGTCCAGCGTCGAAATTCACACGCGTATGCAAAGCCAGGATCTGGTCCGGCGGAACCGCTGCTTGCACCGCTGTGGCGAACTTGAACATGGCGACCTCCGCAACGAAATGGTTTTCGAATAGCCTCGTTATCTTTGGATACGGCTCGATCTTTGGATACGGCTCGGCGCGAAGACGCGTCCTTGCGTCTGGCGGTATCCACGCGCAAGAGGTGTGCCATGAGGGCGCTCGTGCTCTGAAGCGCTTTTGCCGCCATTCGGCCGTGCGAATCGCGGCCTGCTGGGCAAATACCCTGCAATTTGCAAGGCTGAATTGGCACGGCGCGGCCTCATGGGCCGAACTGGGGCGCGTGTAGGCGAAAGCCTTCGGCATGCGACTCGGTCTTCAGTGTGCGATGGTTTTGCGCGAGGAACTTCGATGAGAGAGGACGCGTCCCTGAAAACGACAATCGGCAGGCGACGGTTGCTGCTCGGCATCGCAGCCGGGTTGTCGGCGTCAGGATTGTCCGTCATGACCCGTTTCAGCGGATCTCGGGCAAATGCTGCCTCGCCCGCGACGTTCGAGGTGACGCACAGCGATGCAGAGTGGCGCGCACTGCTGACGCCGGAGCAGTTCAGCGTCCTGCGCCAGCAAGGAACCGAGCGGCCGTTCACGAGTGCGCTCGATCGCGAAAAACGCAAGGGCAAGTTTTCCTGCGCGGGATGCGCCAACGACCTTTTTTCGTCGAAGGCGAAATTCGACAGCGGCACCGGCTGGCCCAGCTTCTGGCAGCCTCTGCCGAATGCAGTCAACGATGCCAGTCGCGCGGCGATGGGCATGTTTGGAGCGGAGATTCATTGCCGCCGCTGTGGCGGCCATCTCGGACATGTATTCGACGACGGGCCACCGCCGACCGGACTGCGCTATTGCATCAATGGCGTCGCATTGAAGTTCGCGACATCCGCATGACGAGGATTAAATTCCGATGATCCAAATTCCGATGATCCAGAGCAACGAGATTTCTGGCAGGCGCGCGCTACCCTGGTTTGCAATCGGCGCGCTCGCGTTGCTGCCTTTTGTCTGGCAGATTGCGGCGCGCTCGGCCGAGCAAGCCGTAGCAATTCCGGCGGCTGCGATCGACGAGCCTGCATCGAATGCGCGACTCGAAACGATGGTCGTGGCCGGAGGATGTTTTTGGGGCGTGCAAGGCGTTTTCCAACACGTCAAAGGCGTCACGAGCGCCGTTTCAGGCTACGCCGGCGGTGGCAGCGCAACGGCGCATTACGAAGAAGTCGGCACCGGCACGACAGGACATGCGGAATCCGTGCAGATCACGTTTGATCCGAAACAGGTCAGTTACGGACAGCTGCTGCGCATCTATTTTTCGGTCGCGCACGACCCGACCCAGCTCAATCGGCAGGGACCGGACAGCGGCACGCAGTATCGTTCGGCCATCTTTCCTGCAAACGAATCGCAACTCGAGGTTGCCACTGCGTACATCGGGCAACTGCAAAAGAGCGGCGCGTTTTCCCGTCCGATCGTAACCGTGGTCGAACCCGGCAAGACCTTCTTTCCGGCCGAGGCCTACCACCAGGATTTCCTCACGCTCAATCCGGGCTACCCCTACATCGTCATCAACGATCTGCCGAAGATCGATCACCTCAGGCAGGTGTTTCCGGATCTGTATCGGCCGACGCCGGCGCTCGTTTCGGACGGCGCTGCGCAGTCTCCTGCAAAGCACCGGTCTTCCTGAGTTCCGCGCCCGCCGATGATGAGTTGAATCTGTGCGGGCTCTCCCGCAGTGATTTCGGCAGAGCATATTCCGTTCGGCTGCCCGCACCTTCTTCACTGGCCGTAGAAAGGTTTTTGTGACGGACAGCGCCTCGGCTGCACGCGACGCGTCTTCCGGAAGTTGAAACGCGCCTCGGTCCAGCCGGCATCGCGGGTGTAGACTTTCGCCACGCGAGGCAGGAGCGGACGGGGTGGCCACACTGTTCGACAACGTCGAGGTGCTGGGACTGCTGGTTCAGGCGATGGGTGCCGCGCTGATCGGCCTGTTGTGCTTCATGCTCAACGGCGTCGTGCATCGGCCGGCACTTTCGGCCTGGTGGATCGGCTGGCTGAGCCTGGCCGGCGGCCTGATCGCGCTGCTCGTCGAGCAGGCGATGCCTTCGACCGCTGCCGTGACGCTGCCGTTGTATATGTTCGGCGAGTACATGTTCGGCTACTGGATAGTGTCCGGATGTGCGCACTTCGCCGGCCGCAGCTGGCCGAGATGGCTGCTGCCCAAGCTCGTACCCGCATTTGCCGTCATTGCGGTCGCGGCCCCTTCGTTGATTGGCTACGAGTTTCGCGTCATTTTCATGGTGCAGTCGCTCGCGCTCGCGATCACGTTCGGCATGGCGCTTTTCGCGCTGGCTCCAGCCGCAAGACGCGCGGGACCGAGTCCCGGCCTGACGGCGATGCGCGTGGCGCTGATCCTGCTGGTCATTACCTTCCTCTACTACGTTCCGATTTTCGCCGCGAACGTGCTGCACAACGAGCCGCTGCCGCTGACCTTGCTGAGGGTCAGTTCGGCCGTGCATCTGCTCTGTGAATTCCTGCTCGGCTTCGGCGGCGCGGTGCTGGTGCTCGAGGAAAGCCACCACGGCCTGGCAGTGCGCTACGACGATCTTTCCATCAGCAGCGCGAAGTATCGCGACGCCGCCGAACGCGACGCCCTGACCGGCGCGTCCAATCGCCACGCCTTTTTCAGCATGCTCGACGCCCTGAACGATGCCGACACGGTCGTGAGCGGCTGCGCTGCAATGATCGATGTCGACGACCTCAAGCATCTCAACGACAGTCACGGACATTCCGCCGGCGACGCGGCGCTCCTGCGCGTCGCAAAGAGCGTCGCGCAGCGAGCACGGCGCGAGGACCAGTTGTTCCGCTGGGGTGGCGATGAATTCCTGCTCGTCGCGCTCGGCGTGGATCCTGCGGAACTCACCGATCGGCTCGATCTGGTCAACCGCGAACTTTCCGTGCCCGACCCCCTTACCGTGCGCGTCTCGTACGGCGCCGCGGCATTCGGCGATGCCGGTGAACTTCTCGACGCAGTCAAGCGCGCCGACGCCAACATGTATGCGAGCAAACGCGTGCGCACCGGGCCGAAAAGGAGCATGGATCGCGATCTCGCCGCCGCCGCCGACTCAAAGGCTGCAGCCGATCTCTCCGGCCCGGCGGGTGATCCGGGCAACTGCACCTGACGGCAATGATGCGGTCGCGACTTAGCCGCCGGGGTCGCTCATGTCACCGCTTCCGCCGCCCTTTGCGCAAGCCGCTTTGACCAGAATCCTGTCAGCGCACTGGCTTCGCTGTCTGGCGAATAGCTCCGGGCTGTCGCAAAGCCTGCATCCTGCAGGCGACGCCACTTTGCGTCTTGCGGGTTGCTGCGATAAGCGACCAGCAACCTGGCCAGGGTCTCGGCAAGCGTGATCGTGTCTTCGTCGGCGACCCAGAATCCGTTTTCTGCCGTCGCGTAATCGTCGCCGCCGCCGCCGGTGAAGCCGACAGGAATCGCGCCGCAGGCCATGGCCTCGACAGGCGGAAGACCGAATCCCTCGTGAAAGCCCGTCGAGAGGAAGAACGGACTCTGGCGCAACAGCGCAGCGACCTGCCCCTCGTTGCAGCCGTGGATTTCCACCCAGGGCACATCGGACAGCGTCGGCTCCAGGTGCAGCATCGCGCCGCGAATGAATCTCATATGCTGTCCTCCCTTGCGCGGCATCACCGCAACCTGGAGTGGACGCGCATCCGACGTGCCGTGAAAGACCGCGGGATCGATCGACAACGGAATCAGCGTTGGATCGACGCGCATCACGCGCCTTGCAAAGTCTCGAATGGGTTTCGAGCTGACGATGACATCGCTGATGCCGAAATCGGCCCACGACTGGTCGGAATCGATGCCGTTGAAAACGTACCAGTGATTCTGGCAAAACAGCACCTTGCGACCCGGAAAATTCGCGAACGCCTGCAACATGTCGCGATGATCCTCCGGCATGACAAGCCAGTCGCTGGTCGAAACGGCAAATTGGCCCGTAGCGTAAAGAACGGGCGCCGAAGACTGGAACCAGTCGAGCCGCAGGCCGGGAGTGCGATGCACGACGTAGGCATCGAAGCCCGCGTTGCGCAGGATCTCGACGTGGCGATAGATGACGCGCACTCCGCCGACGGGCCTCACGGGATCATGGGAGAGGTAGAGAATCCTGCTCATCTGCTCATCCTGGCAAAGCGCCCGCTACCTCACCGGCATTCCGACAATCCAATATATTCATTGTCGTAGACAATGCGATGGTCAGACTTCGAATCAGATCCATTCGACATCGACAGCAAGCGCAGGACGCCGAGCACTCCCACTGCAGGAATATTCTACCCATCGCGCGCGATGAAGGTAAGAGTCGCGCGCGGGACTCATTGATGCGGCGGCTCGAGATCAAGCCGTGCTGGCGTTCGGGATTGGCCTAGTCTGAAGTCCATTCGCCCTGAGCGTAGCGCCGGAGGCGCGAAGTCGAAGGGTACGCGGCGTTTCGACTTCGCTCGCGACGCGAGCTACGCTCAACGCGAACGGTATAGTTTGAAACTCGACCGCTACCTGCCGTTCGCAATTTCCGCATTTTCAACTACGCGACGATCGCCTCGAAGCAGCAGCGCGGCAATGTCTGCGAACGATCGCAGCAATCGTTGACGGCAATGCCGAGACGCCGCGAAATGACCCCGGCCAGCACGCTGCACAGTTCCGGATGCGTGGCGACCATGGACGCGAGCGGGCAATCGGCGCCGCGCATGCGCACCTTGTCGCCCTTGCGTTCGACTTCGATGTCCGCGCCGATGCTGGCCAGCAGCGCTTTGGTTTCGGCAAGGCGTGCCTCGAAGTTGGCTTCCTGGCGCGGTGCCGGCCCCGCCAGACGATCGGCAGCGCTCTCTAGAATGGCCTTATAGACGTCCATTCCAGCATCCTCGCGCGCCGCGCTCAGAATCACGCCGAGCATCGTGTCGTAGGCTTTCGGCGTGAGCGACAGCGCCTCGCTCGTCAAGCGGTATTGGTAGGCCGGTTTTCCGACGCGCTGTTTTTGCAGGGGCTCGAGCACGACGATGCCGTCGCGTTCGAGCGCCGTCAGGTGCGATCGCACGGCGTTGGCGCTGATCGCCAGGCGCTCGGTGAGTGCATTGACGGTTGCCGGACCAAGGCGCAGTTCCGCCAGGATCCGGCCACGGGTACCGGCAAGCAGCCGGCGCATCCAGTGAGGGGCCACGTGCAAAATTCCTCTATTTCTCAAACTAACACTAGCATATTCATCATATATTTAACTATATACACCATATTTATGGTATATATTATGAATGCACGCCCGATCGGACGTTGCAGCACACCGCCAACTTCGGAGCATCACCATGATAATCAAGACCTATTGGTTGCCCTTTGCACTTATCGCCGGCATTGCCGCCAACAGCGCACTGGCGCAAAAGCCCGCCGTCACGGACGCGCAGATCGCGCAGATCGTCGTAACCGCCAACACGATCGACATCGACAACGGCAAGATTGCGCTCAAGCAGTCCAAGACGGCGAGCATCGATGAGTTTGCGAACCTGATGATCAAGGACCACACCGCGGTCAACAACAACGCAGTGGCGCTGGTGACGAAACTGGGCGTGAAACCTGAGCCGAGCGATACGAGCAAGGGTCTGCAGAGCGCAGCCGACAAGGAGCAAGCGAAACTGCGCGGACTGAACGGTGCGGAATTCGATCGCGCGTACCTCGAGAACGAGGTCGCGTATCACACGCAGGTGCTCGGCGCGATCACCGATGTGCTGATTCCCAACGCGCAGAATGCCGAACTCAAGAAAATGCTGGTCGATGTAAAGCCTGCGTTCCAGGCGCACCTGGATCACGCCAAACAGGCTCTGGCGGCACTCGACGCGAAGCACTGACATGCGCTGCCGATTGCGTTTGGCAATCATCGGCGCTGGCATTTGTGCCAGCGCTCTCGCGCTGGCGGCCGCTCCACGCGACGTGACGATCAAAATGCAAAAGGAGGCATTCGTGCCCGCGCAAACGACGGTCGCGGCGGGCACACATGTCACGTGGACGAACGTCGACTCGGTCCCCCATTCGGTCACCGCAGCCGACAGCCGCTTCGATTCAGGCCCGATCCTGCCGGGCAAGACGTTCGAATGGACCGCCGAGGGCAGCGGCAAAGTAAACTACCACTGCATCTTTCATCCGAGCATGACCGCAATCCTGACGGTCGGCGCAACGGCCGGAGAAGCGACGAAGTAATGCCGCTCCGCGTCTGGTCGAATGGAGCAAAGCCCTGGGAGTAACGCCCATGGAACCGAACCTCGTCCTGCGAACCTGCGCGGCATTGCTGGCCCTGGCGGCGGCTGGCGGCGTGACCATGGCCGTCATGCGCTTCGGCGGCAAGCCAAATCCGCCGGCGCCGCTGGCCATGCTGCACGGATTCCTCGCGGCGGCGGCGCTAACGCTGCTGCTGTACGCGTCCGCCACGGTCGGCCTGTCGGTTGTGGCGAACGCCGCCCTTGCGCTGTTTCTGGTTGCCGCGGCCGGCGGTGCATATATGAATCTCGAGTTCCATTCGAAATCGATGCCGCTGCCGAAGTGGCTCGTGCTCGTGCACGGCACGATCGCAGTGGCCGGCTACGTGCTGTTGCTTGCCGCTGCGTTCGCAAGCCACACTTAGAGGGCGCCGGGCTGTTTTTCGATTTCAGTTCTGCACGCCGACCGTTTCGACGCGTTCGATGTCGCTCAACCACAAATACACATTCCAGGGCGGCGCGGTCGGATCGTCCAGCCGCACCATCGCATCGATGCTCTCGTCGGCAGCGACTCCATTCCGGATCAACTGCGTCGCGGGCCGCTCGGTGACGGTGCCGGTGAAGATATCGCCATTACGCATCGTGATGCGTACGCGCGCCTGACTCGGCAGCTGCATGACAAGGCTTTCGATACGGGCGGCGTCGGCGTAGTCGCCAAGCGGATTGCTCGCTGAGGCGTTCATGCGTTGAATTGGGCGCCGGCGCGCACGAACGGGGGCTGAATCGCGCGCTGCCGGCTGCAGTCGCCATGGCACAGCCGTTGCAGCCACGGGAACGGGACAAAAACCGCGACTCGGAGACCTCAATGAATGTCGAGCAGACCAAGCAAAAATGCGCGCACGAAGGGTGTGTGTGCGAAGTGCAGACGAGCCATAGCTATTGCAGCCCCTATTGCGCGACCGCAGCGGCCGAACATGAAGTCACGCACGAACACGGGCCGTGCGAATGCGGCCATGCTGCGTGCAAGGCGCGCGCCCGCGACGCGGTGTAGATGCCAGTGTCACACTCTACCGCGCGCGGAAAAATCCGCTTTGGTTGAGACGCTGAGAAGTGAAAAAGATTTGACGGAGGCTGGGGTCAGGGGCCGGCGCGGCGATTTGCCGCTGCGTTTCACTGTGCTGACGCGCCTGCCCCTCGCCCTGCCCTGTCCCCATCAAGGAGCCGAAGGGGAGAGGGGAAAGCCTTGAGAGCTTTGTTCAATCACGAGCGACTCCATCAAGAGCATCGCTCTTCACGAGCATCACTCCATCAAGAGCAACACGCCAGCACGAACCTCGCTCCACCAGTAGCGTCGAGGCACTCAGCGCGGCGACGCGTAACCTTGCGCCACGCCGTTCGGACTGAGCACGATCTGCCAGAGCTGGTTGCGGCGGCAGCGGAAGCTCGCGGCCGACGCCGACAGATAGAATCGCCACATGCGGTAGAAGCGCTCGCCGTATTTTTCCTGCAGGTCGGGCCAGGCGCTCTCGAAGTTCGCGCGCCACGCCATCAGGGTGCGGTCGTAGTCGGCACCGAAATTGTGCCAGTCTTCCATGACGAACAGGCCTTCGTGCGCCGCCCCGATCTGCATCGCCGACGGGATCATCGAATTGGGGAAAATGTACTTTTCGATCCACGGATCGGTATGGTTCGTGGACTCGTTGCCGCCAATGGTGTGCAGCAGGTTCAGTCCGTCGGCCGCCAGGCAACGCCGCGTGACTTCGAAATAGTTGCGGTAGTTCTTTATGCCGACATGCTCGAACATGCCAATCGACCAGATGCGATCGAACGGCTCATCGAGCTCGCGGTAGTCCTGAAGGCGGATCTCGATCGGCAACCCCGCGCAAAGGTCGCGCGCGAACGTCGCCTGTTCCTTCGAGATCGTCACGCCGACGCCGCTCACGCCGTAACGCGTCGCCGCAAACTCGAGCGCCTCGCCCCAACCGCAGCCTATATCGAGCACGCGCAAGCCCGGGCGGAGGCCGAGCTTGCGGCAAACCAGGTCGAGCTTGGCTTCCTGCGCAGCGTCCAGATCGGCCGCGTTCTTCCAGTAGCCGCAACTGTAGACCAGGCGCTTGCCGAGCATGGCGCGGAACAGATCGTTGCCCAGATCGTAATGGCGCTTGCCGACGATGCGCGCGCGCAGGCCATTTTGCAGGTTGATGAGTTTGGATTGCACGTACAACGCGGCGTCATCGAAGCCGCCGACACGCTGGTCGAGGCGCGCGGCCAGCACGCGCTCCAGAAACCCGTCCAGATCCTCGGCATCCCACCATCCATCCATGTAGGCTTCGCCCAGTCCGAGCGAGCCGTGGGCGATGATCCGTGAATAAACCCGCGAGTCATGCACTCGCATGTCCCATGGTGCGTCGTCATCGATGCGTACGCCGGCTGTCGCCAGCAATTTCGCCACGCGGTCCTGCGCGGTTTTTTGCAGCATTCTCGCCAGGCCGAAACGCTCCGCGCCCCCACGGCCATTTCTTCGTGCATCGTTCTTCGACCTTGGCGACGGGCGCGCGGCAGGCGACGGGTGCGGGCGAAACAGGTTTACTGCGCCGGCGCGGCCGAGATCGGGCGTTTCTACCAATGCGTCCGGGATGCCCATATCGGCAGAGGGCGTGCGGCGCGCTGATTGCTGGTTGGCCATGAAAAGGCTCCTGTCCGCGACTCTGGCGCGCTGGCACCCGCAAGACATGTGCCACGGTTCGAAGCCAGCGGTTGCATGCGTCGAGTACCCGGCGAAGCATGCAATTTGCAACCCCGCGTTGCAGTTTTTCTCAAATTGCACAGAGCGCAAACCAGTCGCAGCCGCATGAATGCTGGAACGGCAGCACGACGATCGCTGGCACAACCCTTGCCATCAGGAACGCTACAGAGGGAGAGAGCCAGATGAACATCATGTCTGCACTGCTTCGGGTCGTCGGCAAGCACAGGTTGGCGCCTGGTAACGAGGCGTGGTGGCTGTCGATCAGTTACGTGACGGGTGCGCGTCGCGTCTATCGGCACCATGATTCGCGTTTTATCTACCCACCCTCGAGCCGCCATGTGCATTTCGGCGCGACGCCGCTGCAAAACCGGCAGCACCGAGAGTTTATCCATGAGTCTGCGGCAGGCAGACATAACCTGCTGCTGACTCGTTGAACGACTGAAAAATCGCCGGGGGAGCACTCCCCTTCTCTCCCGGATGCCGCGCGTGAGCGCCGCCACGTCAGGACCTGACCGAGCCAGGAAGGCCAGCTGCTTGCGTTCCCCATGGGGCGGACTCCGGTCCGCCCTTCTATTTTGCGCGACCAAATTTGCCTGACCCCATGCAAGCCGGCACCTGAATGACGTCGGCGCGAACCGTGCTGGGCAGAACTTCATCGCTGGGCGGCAGGTCAACCCGTAGGGCGCTGCCGACCGGTACTCGCCACAGCGGCAACAAGGCAGCGTGCCGCCGCACCTCTGGGTCGCGTTTATTTATTTCAGTTCGCATCAGGAGCAGTCTCCATGGCACAAAACAAACCAGCCGCAGATTCGGTCGTGACCCTGCAGCGCAGAGTGCAGAGGGACACGGAAGCAAAAAACCGCAAGAAGGTCGGGTCGAAGCCCCGCCGCTCCGGCGCGGTGCAGACAGGCCTGCGCGCCGAGCCCGAGAATCCGCTGCCAGCGCAGCATCAGCAGAAGCCCGGCATCGAGAGCCAGCTCGATCCGCGCCCGCTGTTCGTCGCTCCGGACTACATCGGCAGCGCAAAATTGAAGAACAAGGTCGCGCTGATCACCGGAGGCGATTCCGGCATCGGCCGCGCCGTGGCCGTATTGTTCGCGCGCGAAGGCGCCGACATCGCCATCGTTTACCTCAGCGAAGACGGCGACGCGCGAGAAACCTCGCAGCGCGTCGAGGCCGAAGGCGGCCGCTGCATCCGGTTGCGCGGCGACGTCCGCAATCCGAGGTTCTGCTCGCGCGCCGTCGCGCAGACGGTCGAAACGTTGGGCAAGCTCGACATCCTGGTCAACAATGCCGCATTCCAGGAACACGCCGAATCGATCGTCGACATATCGGAAGACCAGTTCGACCTGACGATGAAGACGAACATCTACGGCTATTTCCACATGGCCAAGGCCGCCGTCCCGCATCTGGGCAAGGGCGGCTGCATCATCAACACCGGTTCCGAAACGGGTCTGTTCGGCAGCAAGGAACTGCTCGACTACTCGACGACGAAAGGCGCGATCCATACCTTCACGCTCTCGCTGGCGAGCAATCTGCTCGAGCGCGGAATCCGCGTGAATGCCGTTGCGCCGGGTCCGGTGTGGACGCCACTGAATCCGTCGGATCGCAGCGCCGAAGAGGTCGAGTCATTCGGCTCGCAATCGGGCATGAAACGGCCGGCGCAGCCTGAAGAGATCTCGCCGGCCTACGTGTTTCTCGCCTCCCCGGTATGCGCAAGTTATGTGACCGGTGTAGTGCTGCCGGTCATGGGCGGCGTCACGCCGAGCGGATGAGATCGCGGCCTGGCGGACGATGAGCCGCATCGAGTCCCGCGATCCGTCGCCACACATACCGAGCCGCGCGCGTGCGTTCGTCTACGTCGCAAGCTGCCGCGACGAAGACATCCTGAAGGTGGGATTCTCACGCGACCCGCTCGCGCGGTTGCGTTCGTTTCACCCGCGCTACTTCGCGTTCTTCGACCTCGACCGCAGCTTCCTCATCGAAACCGATCGGGTCAAGGACGCGCGCGCGATCGAGCGTCGCCTGGCCACGAACGTCGCGGAACATCGCGCCCCGTCGCCACTGCTCGTCGAGCGAACCGCCGGTGGGCACACGGAATGGTTCCGCGGCGCGTATGACACGATTCACGCCGATGCGCTGCGCGCAATCGCCGAACTCGGCCACGGCTACCACGCGAACCTGCGGCATTGGCTGCGCGAACGACTGACCCGGCAGAGCGACATGATCTATGAGTGGAGCAACCGCATGCTGCAGGCGATCGAGATCCAGCGCGAATCCGATGCGCAAGGTGCGTTGGACCTGCAGCGCACGCTGGAAGCTGCGCTGGACGCCTACGAACACGTCGGACTGACCACGGATCATATGCTTGCGGAAGACGTCCTCGACTGGTGGCGGCAACACAAGGCTACGCGTTGACGCAGCAGGGCGTGAAGACGACGGCACGTGCCTTGCAGCTCATGTCTTCGTCATCGTCGATAGTGCAGCCATAGCGTGTTATGTGGGCGAAAACGCCTCAGATGCCATGCAAATTGCCACGGCGATGCAAGTCGATTCGAGTGTTCTGCACGAACCTTCGAGATCGTTCGGACAATCCAAGGAGAACGTCATGGGCAAGTATTTTCTCGCGTGGTTACTCGGTGTTCCTGGCGGCATCCTGCTGCTGATCTTCCTCTTCACCCACGTCTTCTGACGCGCGGCACGGGCAGCGCGCAATGAAAGACCGGCGCAAGCGGGCCGCGGACTCGCAATCCGCAATCAACGTGGACCGGCGCACGTTCATGGGCACCATGGCGTGCGCCGGTGCCGGCATTTCGCTCGGAGCGCTGGCGCAGCCAACGCCATCGACTCCCGCCGCACCGGCAAAGACCCGCCACACGACGATTACGTTGAACGTCAACGGCGTCGCCCATGAACTCGA
>Ga0163162_10002580_pt1 | contig 17147 bp, 15 predicted proteins | sample S55metaG_FD_115310 | JGI IMG/M metagenome (GOLD analysis project Ga0163162, IMG submission 115310) | Switchgrass rhizosphere microbial communities from Kellogg Biological Station, Michigan, USA - S5-5 metaG | ecosystem: Host-associated > Plants > Roots > Rhizosphere > Soil | place: USA...
AGGTGATGTCATAGAACACAGCGTCTGGACGATCCAGTTTTGCCCACATGTCCATCAACACCAGATCGCCGCGCTTGATTTCAGCCGACGCGTCCTGCTTGGGTTCGTAATGCGGATTCGACGCGTTGGCATTCACCGCAATATCCGGCCCATGATCTGTGGTCAGGCCTTCGTCGGCGAATCGCGACAGGATGAACTGTTGCATCTCCCATTCAGTGACGCGCTCGCCCGCCCGCAACTTTGCCCCTACCCGTTCGAACGCCTGTCGGCGAATGGCGTCGACCTTTCGCGCAGCTTCGAGGTGCATCACCAACTGTTCCTCGGTCCATCGCGACTCGAAAAATTGAATCAGGTTCGCCGATGTGACGACTTCCACTCCCAGCCCGCGCACCAACTCGACCGTCCCCGCGTCCACCATCGCCACATACGGCACGGCGCAATTCGGCGAGTACTGCATGGCAACCCGCCGGCCACCGCCGAGCAGCGTCTTCAAGCCATCCACCAGCGTGCTCCAACCCGCGTACAAGGAATGTTTGCCCGGCAGCGGCGCCAGCGTCTGCGCCTCGATCTTGTGCACCAAGCCGCGCGGTTCGCCGTTCGCAGGGATGTAGTAAAACCAGCGCCGCGTCACCATCGATCCCGGCGCGAACTGTAGCACCCGGTAAGCCAACGGATCCCTGCGATGGTGATCGAAAAACAACCAGCCATCCAATCCTTCGTCGCGCAGTGCCGCCTGGATTTGTTCAAGCCTCATTCCTACGAGACTATCATCCGCCGGTGCGAAAGCTGCGCCGCAGCCCCCCAGCCAAGGGCACGTCGTATCCGATAAGGCAGAACTGATCAATCGCAAACAGCACCACGCTCTCGAAGCGCTTGCCCTCAGCGGCGCGCACTTCCTTGAGCCACGCCGCCGTCGAGTCGCCGGCGCCCACCAGATGACTGCGTTGCGCCGCAGTGAAACCCAGCGCGCTGCCAAAATCGAGCGTAGCCCAGCTCTGATCGAGATTGCGTCCGAACGTGAACCCGAACGCCTCGGTCTTGAGACACGTAAGCGTAGCCGGCGTCCACACCCCCGCCGGATAATTGATCGCGCGATTGAACGCGGTCTGATTAACGTCGGTAGGATACAGGATCTCGAAGCGGCACGTCGGCTGGGTCCCGCGTACGAAACTCATGATCGCGTTGGTGAAGTTGCCAATGACGGTCGGCAGATACGCCGTCTCATCCGGATACGCCGCCGGATCCACCGTATTCACCGTGATAGTCGCCAGCGGATGACCGTAGAGCGCGGCGAACGCGCCGAGATTCCACGCATCGTAAAACGGCATCCCTGAAAAATTGGTACCCAACCCATCGTTTGAAAAATACCACCACTGCACTTCCCCGAACTGAAGATAGGGCGTGAGCCCCGCCGCCGCCTGGATCGCCGCCATCTCCTGGTACACCACTTTCCAAAACGCCAGGCTCTCCGGCGAAAAATTGGTCTGGAGCGCCGGAGTCGGCAGCAGGATCGGATCGCCCGCCGGACCCACCTGCGCTATCCCCGCCGCTGCGCTGGGATCGCCATGCTGCAATTCCATGCTGAAAGCCGCGACGGCGTCGATCCCGTAGCCCACCAGCGCCGCAAAGTAGGCCGTCGTCCAATCCCGCACTGCGCGATTGAGAGCCGGGCTAGCCGTCAGGTCTGTCCGCCAGTTGCCGTCCGCGCCTCCCGCGAAGCTCGACCCGGACGCCGTCGCCGTGAACCCGCCGCTAGTTGTAGTCGCGGCGAGCGTATTCGCGTCCCCAGCCAGGCCCATCGTCCGCGCCGTGATCGTTAGCACGCTCCCCACTGCGTGCGCCCACACCCCCGTGTACCCACGATTCAGTTCCTGCGCAAACGCGAGCGCTATCGTATCTGCGGTATCGCCGACATGGATCTGCTTCTGCAAAACCGTGTCCGATGACGGCGGCTGACCCACCTGCCCGAGCGTCACCGTGACGTAAGCGCTCGGCGCCGGTGTCCCACTGAACGTCACCGTAGCCGACGAGTACGCGTGCCCGACGCGCACCAGCTCGTAGAACCACAACGCGCCTACATAATGGTTCGCCCGCCCCACAAAATTGAGCGACCGGAGCATCCACGCCGTGCGCTCCGGTGGGAGCGAGATGCAATGCAGCGTGTCCCAGTCGGTTGCCAAAGTTACGATCGGCTGGCTCTCAATCGCCGGAAGATCCACCGACGGCGAGGCGAGTTCCAGGAAATCGAAATAGACTTCGGTGCCGGTGGCGCCAGTGTGCGTCGCCACCACCGTGTGCGATCCCGCGGCAAACGTCCCCGGCGAATAGCGGAACAGCGTGTCTTCCGCCGGAATCGCCAAATCCACCGACACCGCTGCGTGCCCATCAACCACAATCGAAATTGCTCCTCCCGTTCCGGCGTAGCGCAGCCCTACGTAAAGCGTGTGGCTCTGCGTCGCCTGGTACGTGCAGCTCAGCGAATCTCCTGGAGTCGTGGTTTTATGGATCGTACCCCCCGAGTAGTTGCCCCGCACTTCGGTCCAAGCCCCACCAAAAACCATCGACGCATCGTGGTCTTCAATCCGCAGGCTCCCGGGACCCGCAACCGAGTAAGTTCGATTGGTTCCGGTCACCGTCCAATTCGTCACTGCTACACTGAACTCGCTGCGCGCGAACGACGCCGCCTGTAAATCCGCCGCGTAAGTCCAACGCATCTTGCGAATCAAGTTCGTGGGAATCGTGTACAACGTGCCTGAAAGGTCGGGCGTGATCGTTCCCTGGAGTGCGTTGAAATCGAGTGTCACTCTCCATGCTGTTGGCGAAGTTCCATGAGCGAACGTCTTCGCGCCCGCGTCCCACACGGCCGCGCCCGTCGAATACGAATACACTGCGAAGCGATTTCCATTCGCGCCCGCCGTGCTGGCCGCGATCGTCGCTCCGCCGGTGTAATACAGCCGGATCGTCGACCCGCTTCGGCTAGCCTTCATCACCGCTGAAAGTATATTGACGCTGTCTGTGATCGCCTGCGCCGCGTTTGCGAGAATGTCCCCGCTCAAGAACTCGTATGTATACGCCTCAGTCAAGAACGACAACCCCACATAGTCGCCCGCGTTCACCGTTCCAGATAATGTGAAATCGGCATAGGCACATTGGTAACCACCCGCAATTGCCGTCGCGTGTGCGGCCAGCGGCACGTAATAAATCGTCTCAGTGCCGGCCACCGGCGTCGCCCACACTCGCAGACTGGGCCAGTCGACGGTCGCATACAATGCCGAATCCAGCGGAATGCAGTTGTCGCGCGTCTCGTGGTAGGTGAGAGTCAGGCCGCTCAAATCGCCGTCCGGCAGATTACGAAACAGCGGATGCTCATAGACGTTGTCGCGATTCCACTCGACCACCGCCCAATCGAATTGCTGGCGCCATGTCCCCGACAGGGTGAATCCAGTGGCCGACGCGCCGCTCAACGCCGCCACCGCCGAAGGTTGGAAGAAGAAGCATTGCAAGTCCCGATGCGGACTCAGCTTCTGAATTTGTTCAGGCATTCTTAGAGCCGGATGGTCACCGTCAGATCGCGTCCCGGCAACGTGTTGGCCGCGCCCGGCACGTTCACCACATCCAAATGGATCTGCGCGCTCACTCCGAATGGCGGCAGGCCGAGGCCATTCACAGTATTCGAAACCGTCGCGCCGTCCGCAATCGTCAGCGTAGAGTAAGCGCTGCTGTTCTGGCGAACCAGCAATGTCACCGCCCCGCCCGACGGCGCTTCCCGCAAAGTTGCGAAAATGTCCCGCGGAACATGCGCCTCGTCCATCACAAAGGGCGGAGTCGCATCCGTCTGTACCGCCAAGTATCCGTCCACCTGCAGCGCGATCTGCCCTCCGGAAAGCGTACGCAGCCCGCCATCGGCAGTGGCCGAATAAGGGACATGCATCACTGGACTGGTTCCATACATATTGCTGACATAAAACTCAGCCGCCGCGACGCGCACGTCCGGAAGAAACACCGAGTAGCTGTAGTTCGCGCTGGCCGGACTCGAGAAAAATGCGCCCACGAAAGCCGGGATCACCGTGGTCCGCTCCAGCAAATGAACGAGCACGCCCACTTCATGCGTCGCCACCGTGCTTCCGTGCGCGCCCCGCGTGATGGTCAATTGTAGGCCGCCGCTTTGTAGACTTTGAACCTGAAAGATTTCAGCGTCGATCTGGATGAAATCATCCGGTTGCACGGCGCTCACGGCGTTCAACGCGACCGTCGAATCCGTAGCAGCGATCCCGGTCGCCAGGCTAACCGCCGTCGGCCCGTTGAGTTCGTCGTAATAGAACAGCGTGAGCGATCCCGCCGCAATCGTCAGCGTATTCGCCAGGCTGGGGAAAGTGATCCCCGTGAGATTAATGGTTCCCTGCCCCGCTGGGGTCACCACAAAGTCGGGTAGCGGCGGAAAGCCCGTGTCGCCCCCCGCGCCGCCGCTCCCGATTTGCCACCGTGTCAGAGGATTCAGTTCGTACCGGCTCTCTTGATTGAGCACGTTCGCCGATCGCCCTGAGATCTCCACCGTCTGCCCGCCCCAGTTCGGCACCTGCATCTGCACCGGACTGGTTGCCCCGACCGCTCCGAAATTCCACGCCGAGTCGGCGACCACGAAGTAACTGGTGGTATCCGGAGTCACCGTCCAAGAGGGCGCCACCGTTAATGTGGTCGCATCGTTACCAGTCACCGCCCGTTCCTGCGTAGCGCCGGTTCCGCGCGTGATGCGCACGGATTTGCCCAGGAATTCATCCGCCGCCATTCCCAGCGTTCCGTTGCCGATCGTCGTCCCCGTGAAGATAGTCGCGCCCGCCTCGGGCTGCAGTTCCCGCCGCCAGGAGAAATTCGCGTGATCGTAATTGGAATCCGGCGGACCAACCAGCTCCGGAGTCGCTCCCGCATCGGTATAGGTCGTCGCCACCGCCACGTTCGCCGTGATCCTAAGCAGTTGCGACGGATTCAAACCTCGATAGACATTGAAGGCCGCAGTCTCCGGTGAAAAACTCAGACCCGTCAGCGTCACCTGATTGGTGTCGGTTCCCGCCGGAATCGTGGCCCGCACCGTGAAGGACAATCCAGTCTCCGCCCCGCTCGAATCCACCGCCGTCAACGCGTAGTATAAGTTCTGGTTGCCGACGAGAGTGCCCCCAGTCGCCGGCATCGTCGGCGAAAGGCTCACCAGCGGAATCGCCGCGCCCGTAGCCTTCGGCAGCGCGGGCGGCACGAAAGCGACGCTCAACAGCACTGCGCTTCCCACGGCCCCTTGAATCACAGTTTCCGTAATCCCAAACTGCTCGATGCCGTTGCTGTCGACCACACTTCCCACCAGCGGCTTGGGCAGCCCCAACCCTGCGCCGTTGGGACTTCTGCCACCCATCGTGCTCGCGTCGCCAGTGGTATACCATTCGTCGTCGTGCCACTGTGCCGTCACCAGCACACTCTCAAAGTTGCGGCCGGGAGCCAATTGCACCACTCGCAGCGGCTGCCGTTCCAGACCCTCTTTCAAGTACGTGACGCTGATGAGATCGCCCGGCGTTAGCCCGACACCTTTCACCGTAGTCTCAAACTCCACGAACGTCGACCCGCTGAGCGCCTTGTCGAGACGCAGTTGCATCATGCGCGCCGCCTGATCGAAATTCGGCAATCCCGCCGCCGCGAACGATGCCGTGACTTCGCGCCCCGTCAGCAGCGCATCGTCGACATCCACCAGACCCAGGCTGTCCTGCCGGTATTGGTTGAATTCGTCTTGAAATTCCACCGTAAGCCGGTTCGCGACGTCCGCGCCGGTGGGAGCCCACAGCCGTATCGCCGGATCTCCGTTCACTTTGCGCACGATCCCCGAAAACGCAGCGGAGCCGTCGCTGAACTCATACGCCGGCCAGCCTTCATTGAGCGTGTCAGTGCTGTTACTGCCGTCGGGCAGCGTCGGCTGCTGCAGCGCCAAGGTATTTTCGACGCGCAGTCTCAGCAGCCCGCTTTGCCCGTACCCCAGCATCAAGCCCGAGCCGTTGCGAATTCCCTTCACCACTTCCGCCGCGCTCCACCGCTTGTTGATCACCAGATTGCATTGGAACCGCGGAATCGAGATAGCGTTGCCGTACAAGTCAGTGGTCGGTATCTGCGTGTCGCAATACGCAGCCGCAGTCGCGAAACTGGAGAGATCGATTTCCGCCGTCAGCCATCCGCTGCGCCGCAACACATCCAGCAGCACCCACGGCGGACTGTTGGTGAAAGTCTCTCCTAGCGAATTCCCACCGGTGTCGAACCGTTCCAGCATCAGGCCCATTAGCAGAACATCGATGGTTGGCAGCGATTGCGCGCTGCTCACCTGGTTGGGCACCACCACGCTGAGGACTGCCATGTTGCCGTACGGATCGCCCAGAGGCTGCCCGGAAGCGTCCACAAAGTCCGCATTGAACGCGCCGATCCGCGCCCCCGCGGTCACCAGATTGAACCAACCGGTGGCCGTCATGTTTTTACCGCTTTGGCCTTGTGGGATCTCGACGCCGTTCACCACTACCGTGACCACGTTTTCGATTTGCCCCATCCCCAGCAGCACTTCCATGTGCGTGAGATTGCCGTCATTGCGGGCGAAGGTGATCGGCGGCTGATACCAAGCGGTGCCATACACCAACGGAACGAAATCGTTGTACCGCGCCTGGTTGTCGATCAGCGACGAGAGATGCGTGCCACTCTCCCCAAAGCTTCGCACCTGAATTTGCGCCGGGACGAATTCAATACCTCCGAAGTTCCGCGTCACGTGGCTGGCGCTATCGGTGTCGAACATGCCGCGCGCCACGCAGGACGTGCGCGTATAATCGCAGCTCGTGAAGGGAGCCGCGCCGTCCAGATTTCCCACGCCCCCGGTCTGATCCGGGCAATATCCGCAGCGGTTCAATGCCGAATATTTCCCCTTGGGACCGCCGTTCAGCGCCTCTAATCTCTGCGTCGCGCTAGCGGGAAATGACCATGGACACTGCCGCTGGATTCGCACCTCCGGCAGCACGATCCGCTGCAGGTTAAGGCGGTTGGTAAAGCTGACGCGAAACGCCGATTCCGTGATTTCCTCCGCCATGCTACCGGTTCCCAGAAAAATCACTCGCTGTTCCGACACCACCGTGTTCGCCGCCAAGTCGTAAAACAGAAACTGGACCGTGACCCGCCCGCCGCGGAATCCAGTCTCGCGTTCAATCTGCGAAAAATACGAATCTGCGTTGGCCAGAGTGACCGTTATCTTTTGCGCGCCATCCACTCCTTGGTCGGACGAAGCCACCAGTGCCGCAAGATTGTGCTTCAACAGCCGCGCCGGATACACGTTGCCGTCCACCGTGACGGCATGTGTGCTCCAACGCACCGTGACGCCGGACGCCAGCACACAATCGAAAAGGAACAGCGGGGTCGCAGGCGTTTCCTGCTCTTTGAGTTGATCGATGGTCGGCATGGGCTTAGCTTTCGGTACTCACAATCTGAATCACCGCGTCGTAAACGTCGGTTCCTTGCGCGGTAACAGTGATTTGGTCGGATCCAAATCGCGCTTTCGGATACACACCGCCGACCGCGTCCGTCATCTTGTAATCCGACGGCCCCAGTAGCGCCTCCGCCTGCATCCCGAACAATTCCACGGAGCCGCCCGCCGCAAGCTGCGCTCCGAACGTGACTGTCGCCGCGCCTGCTTGCGCTGGATTCGAGGAAAAGTAAACTCTCTTCCATTGCGTTCCCGCCGCGAACGACTTGCTGCTATTCGCTATCGCCAGCGTAACCGCCGATCCGGAATTAGTCCGCACCCACACGCTCGAACAATATTGAAAGTCTCCGGGAACTTTGAGTATCTGCGTCACCCCCGCGCTCGCGTGGCCCGTATTCACGAGCCGTGTCGCCCGTGCGGTTCCGAACGGATCGGTGATACTGGCAGTCAACTGGATCAGCCCGCCGATGGTCCACGCACCCGCACCGAAACTCTCGCTTTGGAGCAGAAGATTCCCTACCGGATCGAGAAACGTAAACGTTCCCGCCATCCCCGCGGTCTGCTGAAACAAGCTCTCGATCGCATTCCACTCCGCCAGCGTCAGTCCCGTCGCCCGCAACGTCCAGCCCGCAAGCGCTCCATCAGGATCTGAGTACACGACCGTGCTGCCGTCCGCCAGCGCATTAAGCACGGTTCGTTGCAGCCCTTGCTTGGTCACCGGATAGAGCGCCGCCGCGCCCGTCGTCAATTGAGGAAACACCAGCATCTAACTTCGGTTCTCCTTCACCGTGATGCTCGTCATCCCCGCCGCGTCCCCGCCGTACTGCGTCGCCAGTTGATCGCTATCGAAACTGCAGTTCGCATACACGGTTCCGTCCCACGGATCGGGGAACGCAAAACTCTCAGCCTGCCCGCCCTGCGCTTTAAAGAACGATTCCACCGCGTTCAGTTCCGCCTCATCCAGCAGGCTAAGCCGGATCGTCCATCGCCGCAGCGGCGCCCCATAATTCTGAAAGCGTTGTTCATTGCCGTCCAGAAACCGGAACACTTGCGTCGAGAACCCGCGCGTCCGGCTAGACCCATACTGCGCCACCGCACCGGTTTTCAATGCTGGAAATGTTGCCACGCTACACCTCCCGAATTACGTCGTTCAACACGCTGGATTGCAGCATCGCCTGCCGGACGGCAAGAGCGATATCTCCGCTGTGATCTAAAAACGATTGACTATCCATCGCTTGCACCTGCACCGTGATCTGCGGCGAAGGCGAATTCGTCATCGCTCTCGGCGCTCCACCGTGGGCCGCGTCCACTCCGAAAGCCCCACCGCCCCCTTCGCGAAAACCTGCGTCTAGATGGATGGGTAACGGCGCCATATAAGTCGGCAGCGCTGCCGGAGTGCTCGAATCGCCCCCGCCGAACAGATCCGCCAGACCCGAAATCAACGGCGCCAGGCCAAGCCCGCCTCCCACCACGCCCCCGAGCGTACTGCCGATCGTGCCCAAAATCGAATCGCCCCCCGACCCGCTACCGCTCGCCGGCTGCACCATCGCTGCCAACGTCTGCTGCATCAGAGCGTCATTGATGCTCTGCTGTTGCTGCAACTGATCCGCCATGCTGGTCATATGCGTGTTGAGCGAATCGCCCCCGCTGAGTCCGCTCGCCCGCAACAAACCCGCCAAACTGTCAGGACCGTTGGTGGTCATCCCTCGCCTCTCGCCACTCTTTTTCCAGCGTCAACATTGCGTCCGCCTCTTTCGCCGGCAGCGCCGCCAGCTCGCCGGTGCCAAAACTCTTGCTTGCGAAAAACCACTCCACCCAGCCGATACTCTCCGGCGTCACCCATGACCGGGGGCATTCTTCAGTCGACGCGCGCCCCCGCGCCCACACCACTCTCCGTGGCCCCCGCTGCTCCTCCGGAATCCAACCGCACCGGCGCGTCCCTTCCAACCCTTGCCGTCGACATGAGTCGCATTTCCATCCGGCCTGATTCCCGCTCAGAAAATGGAATGCGACTATTAGTTTTTTCTTTCGGCCTCGCTCAAGCCGCATTCCGACCTCAAGCGGCCGAGGATCTCCGTCGCCAAGCCCAACGGACCCTTATCCACCACCGCTTGCGGAGTGGCCACCTCACCGTCGATCGTCAACCCCTCCACCGCTAGCAATCCCCACTCCAGATACGCCCGGTCGACTTCAGCGCCCACCACCGCGGCCTCCAGCTTTTCCCGCACGTCCGTACCAGCGGCCAGAAACTCCGCCTTGCGTCCGATCTCGCGAATCCGGCGCGCCAGGTCCAGCCGTCGCCCGAACGTCAGCCGCGCGATCGCGAATCTCACTCCCGCCGCCGACTCCGCATCGAACCACAGCACGCTGTCGTAGGAATGTTCCGCCTCACTTCTAAGCGAACGCGATGTAGAGCTCATCATTCACTGCCCCCTGTGCCCGGCTGTTCTGAAATTTCCATTGCAGCCGCGTCTCTGAATCATCGAAAGAAGGAACCTCCGGCACCATCGCCGGCCTATATGCTCCAAATAGTTGTCCGCTCGCCTGGCCGAGCTGCAACATCACGCTGATTGGTGACCGCTGCCGCGCCGCCTGATACAACCCCGGAGTCTGCGCGTCCACCATCTCGAACAAGCTGAAATTCAGCGTCACTTTGCGTTCCCCGGCCGCGATGCAGCGCGCGACGTCGCTTCCAAACTCACGCACTCGCAGTTGAACGCTGTTACTCAAGCTAAGTTCCGCTCCAGTGAGTGTAAGAAAATTCGCCGGAATCGCACCCATCCACACTTGCCCTAAATGCCCCGGCACGATCGTGTAGTCGAACCCGGCGTCTACCGGCTCGGTTGGGAACTGCGTCAAACCACCCTGTCCGCTGGTGAAGGTGGCGCTGTCGAGCAAATCTTGCGACGGCCCCGCGAACACAAACTCTTGAAAGTCCCCGTTCACTTTGACCTTCAACAAGCCGATGGCCGTCCCGTTCAGAATTCGTTGCACCGAGTCTGTCGGGTCCCAGTAGTCGAAAATGCTGACGCTTCCCAAATCGCTTCCCAGCTGGTAGGTCAGCGTCGGACCCAGCACCGTTCCCGACGCGACTCCCCCCGTGAACGGCGCAATCAAAAAGACGGTCGTCGAATTCAGAATCGCTGCGACGAATCGAATCTCCCCCGCGTTCGCTATAGCCTGGCCCACGCTCAATCCATGCGCCGCCGAAAAAGCAATCTGCGTGGTCGAGCTGGTCGTCGCCACCGTTCCCCCGGCGAAAGCCAGCGGAGTCCCGCCCATCGCCGCCTGAAACAACGGTCCGTGGCTAGGCGCCGCCTGCCCGCTCACCCAAGCCGTCATAAAGGTGTTGAGCTGATAAGCGGTCCGCTTCCGGATGCTGTTCGGCAATCCGACGAAGGTCCTGCCTCCCGACTTATCCCGGCGCGAGCTCTGCTCCGGCGCCTGCCTCGCCGCCAGTTTCACACCTGGAATCCGGTTCTGCCCCGAGATCGCCGGCACATTCCCGTAGGCGGATTCGAGCGCAACATAAAACCGGTTATTGTTTGACGATATGTAACACGACATGAATCTCAGCCCCTCTCAACTCGACAAATCAACTTCGAAAATCACTTTGGCCGTCTGCAGGATATTGCGCCCTCCGTGTTGCACCGGCTCGAACTTCACTTCATAGCCGCCTGTGAAAAACATTCCCTGTCCCCAATCCCCGCGATTCGCGTCCAGCACCTGGGTCACCGCATCCACGTACAGCCGTACCTTCTGTTCCAGTCCCTCGATGCGGTCCTGCGACGCCCTCACCTCGGCCACAGTCCGCACTTTCCCCGAAAAGTTGCGGAACTTTTCGGTCAGCAGGTTCTGCACCCGATCCGCGTATACCAGTACCACCGGATACTTCACCGCCGCGCTCTTCTCCATCAGCGCCGCCGGAGCATTCTGCGGAACCACGTTCTCCGCTGGAATCGCCGGCAAGTCTACTCCAGCGTTCACAGCGATCTGTGCCGCCGCCGGCGCCAATCCCGCAAGAGGGTCCGTGAACAGCGCCACCACTTTCCCCGCCGCAATACTCGCAGCCTGCGCCATGACGTTATCCCCGCCTCAAAATCCGGCCGCCGGTTACGAACATGTCCGCCGCCTGTCCATCCCCGGGACTCAACCCGCTCACCAGTCCCGACCCCGGCAATGTGAAGGTCGCGCCAATCGCCAGCGGCACGCTATTCTGCAGCGTCAAAGTCGAAACCGCCAGTCCCAGATACACATTCCATCCCGCCGCGATTGCCGGGGCACTTGCCGCCACCACAGTCAACGAACTGTTGTCGGCAGTCTGAAAAGTAGTTGCCGGACTCGCGCTTCCCTCTTGACCCGCCGCCGCCACCCAGCTCACCTGCGCGTAATAAATCGTCCCCGCTAAAATCCCTGCCGTCGCTCCTAGCACCGGCGTTCCGGGCCGCGGCACCGGCCCCGCCACCAGTCCGATCCCGAACTCGAGCGTCCGCTCCTTCGCGCCACGCGCGAGCTCGCGATATTCTTCCCACTTGTTCTTATAACGATCGTTCAGTTGGTTGTTGTACGCGTCTCGGTACACCACCGCCAGCGTATGCAGCGCATGCCAGCGCCTCATTTGCGGACTCACCACCACGTCCGTCACTCCAATCTTCCGCCGGTCTCCCCCTAGCGGCGACGTCAGCGAATATTGCGTCCTCGTGTGACCGAGCAGTACGTCCAGCACGTCCTGAGAAATCTCAACGGTAGCCAGACAGAGCTTCGCGTCCAGATCGATAGTCTCCACCTTCGCCACGTCCAGAATCGCCGCCTCGTATACCCGCAGCGCTTCCGTATCGTTCGGATTGCCGTCCGTCAACAGGGCCATGTCTCAATCTCCGTTTTCTCGTCGTTCAATAAAAGTCGTCCAATAAAAAGGGGGGACGAGCCAAACAGCCCGTCCCCCGCTGCGATCTGTACTGTACTAGCTGTTCACTTGTACCGCGTGGTTATTTCGCAGCACGCCCACGCCGTAGAGCACGTCCACCGTGAACTGCTGCGCCAGCGTATTCGGTTGATAGCTCATCGTGACGCGCATCCCGAAATTACCCAGCTCGGCATACTCCGCAATCGCGCCCGTACCCGGCAGCGGCTGCGGTAGCCGGCGCACCACCAAGCCGATCGCGTTCTTTGCGAAAGCCAGATTGTGCGTCGTCACCGGACTGGTCCCCGTCTTCGCGACAAACTGTGAGCGGAAGATGTAGAAGTCCTTCATCTTGCCCACCGCTCCATCCACGATCACGCGCAGTCCGGCTTCGCCCACCGAGTTGTATTCGCTGAACCGCGGAATCTGCCGCAGCGCCGAGTAGGTGGCCGCATCCACCACCAAATACTTCGACGCGCTCGCCGGAACCTTGGTGCTGAAAAGAGCCGTCTCGGCCGAATCCACCGTCGCTTCCGTGATCGTGGTGCCCCCCGTACCAACCGCCGTATTCGCCGTGAATTGTGGATACAGCCCCAGCAGGTCGGTTTCGATTCGCTCCGCCAGCGCCACCACCGCCGGCTGCATGTACAGCTTCAATAGATCCGGCACCGCCAGAATCTTGGTCACGTCCGGCACTTGGAACGTAGCCTCCGCATGGGTGTTCAGCACAATCTGCGCATTCCCCAGACTCGGATTCTGCGTCTGCACCGTGCCGCCTTCCACGATGTTGTTCGCCACCAGCGTCGGCGGAATCGGGACGTTGATGGTATCTCCCGCCTGCGCCAGCGCCGGCTCATAATCGCGATTGACCAGGTTCCCCATTACCAGGTTCCCCATCAACGCTGGCAGGGCGTCCGCCGCCACCAGCTTTACAATCGCGCTCGCTACGTTTGCCGAAGTTATTGTTGCCATTGTTCTCTCTCTCCTCTACCACCCGCGCAGCGTCAACGACGCCACTCTGGCGATCTCCTTTCGGACTCTGTCCAGTTCCTCCGGACTCATGCCCGGACGAATCGTCTCTAAATCAACCCGCGTGTCACCCGGCGCGCTTCTCTGCCCCGCGCCTGCGCCGGACCCGCCGCCCATCCTCGCCGGCAGCAGTTCCGGATTCTCCTTCACGAACTGCTCCACCTGTTCCCGCATCCCGATCAGCTTTCCGTCTTCCCCACGCTGAATCTCATCCCGGATGGCCTTATAAGCCAAGTCCAACTTGGCCACGCCCTGTCTCTGCAGCTCCGCCCTGACCGCCGCGCTCCGCTCCGCCTCGTCTGCCTTCACTACCAGCTCCCGAACTCTTTCCTCCAGCGCCTCACGCCGCTTGCGCTCTTCTTCCAGTTCAGTTTTCTGCGGCATGAACTCCTGCACCACCGCCTGCACGATTTCGCGAATGTCATCCATTGGTTTTCATCTCGGAGTTTTCGATCTCTGCCACGATCCGGTCCTTAACATCCTGCCGCGCGTCCGCCAGATACTTTAGCGCCAGCTTCTTTTGCACTTCTTTGCGCAGCGTGGCCGATTCCGCACCCAGCGCCAGCAGCTTCTGTGCATCATCCACCTCCACCGCGAAGTCGGAAATATCGAACTCATCCAGACCCGTCACGCCGATCTCCAGGTCATCCTCACGCGCCGCATTAATCGCCTTCAGAACCCGCCGCACCAGATCCTTCATCGCGTCTCCGTAAGCTCGCAGCACCTCCTGCGTGATCGACGAATCCAGTTGTTTGCTGATTCCCGATTGCCTGCCCCCCTGCCCCAGCGGCCCTCCCGCCTGCGGCATGTAGCATACGCGGTAGATTTCTTCCTGCAAGCTCGCCAGGTTGTCCGCTGCGATTTGGTAAACCTTGCCTTCTGGTTCGGTCCAGCCGAAGCGGTCTTCCGGGCCCAGTTGGATGTAGTAACTCTCGCCCACCATCTGGCTCCACTCCCGTTCGGAGTAGACCACCGGCATTGCGAACAGCCCCATCGTCAGCGCCCACGACAACGCATTCGACTTGTTGAAGTGCTCCAGTTGCAAGGAACCGGCACGATTCAACATCCAGAGCCCCTCTGGAATCCGCACCCCGAACAACGGCACCCGATTGAGCTTCGCCAAACCATGCAGCCCTTCGTCGATCAACTCGACCGGCTCTGCTCCGCCGCCGGTAATGACCTGCCGGTACAAGCGGAAATTCTGCTTGTCGTAATACGCCCAGCGCTTTTCGCGCCGCCACTCGGTATCTTCAACGCGGTCTTGCTTGGTCAGCTCGGTCCGCAGGACCGCCCATTCGTAATTCCCGTGCTCGTCCACACTCCAATTGATGAGATCCTCGGCCGCGTATTCCACCAGGTACGCCCGCGACGCCCCCAGCACATCTTCCTCCGCCCGGCTCCCTGGCGTCTGTCCCATGCGCGGAAAATCCACCAGCACGTAGCTCGTCCCCGCCACCATCGCTTCCACTAACTGCTTACGTAGGAAGTCCGCGAGTGCCGTCCCCTTCCGGTCCACGTCTTCTATGAAATCTCCGAAGAACGACTGCCCCTGCTCGTTGGTTCCCTCAAACGTCAGCACCGGTTCCCTGCGGAACAGCGTCGCCCCATACCAGTCCACAATCGAGCCGATATAGTTTTCATAAAACACGCGCGACACCCGCTCCCGATAAACATCGCCAGGTTCCTTCTGCCGCGGAATCAGATGGCGCTGCGCGTTCAACTTGAACTGCTCTCCCCCGGCGTAGAGGTCGCGATAGCACCGCCAGACCTCTTTGCGCGCTTTGTACTGTGGATGCTCGCGGTCAATATCCAACACCTGGTCCTCTTTCCTCACACCATCTAGAACAACGGTCGATCCTGCTCCCCAATCTTCATACCCACCCGCCACTCCTGCCACGCCAGATACCCCAGCGCGTCCGACAAATGCGTCCGCTTCGGATCGCGGTCCTTATCGATCACCTGGCTGTTCTCCTTGTACATCACCTGCTCGAAGTCTTTGATCAACTCCTTGCATCGCGGATGAACCACCAGTTTCCGCTCCCCAGCCGCAGATTCCAGCTTCGAATTCATCAGCGTCACCCGATCCCGCACCGCCGGATTCGCCTTCGGAATCCGGAACCGCACTTCGCCATACGCGCGTTCACTCACAAACTTCTTCAAGATGTCGACGTCCGTCGTTCCCGACGTCTGCCGCCGCGCCCCGCTTGCGTCCGCATAAATCACCAGGCCGCCCGCGTGCTCCGCGAACCGATTCGCGAACTCCGTGCACGCGTCGTAGGTGCTCGCCCGACTCAGTACGATCTCGTCCAGCACTCTCAACTCTTCTCCATCCATCTGCGCCACCACCGATGACATCGGGTCCACGTTGAAATCCAGCGCCCACAGCAGCGGACGCCCTTCCGCGACCTCCACCTCCGCCACGTTCCCGGCCCTGCTGAACGCGAAATACACCCGGCCCGCCGTTAGTTCCAGGTACTCGCCGAGAACCTCCTGCTCATAAAACCGCCCGTCGTAGCTGTGCTTCAGCCGCTGGTAATAATCCGGCACCCGGTCCAGCAGGAACTGATTCTCAAACGGCCGCGCTTGCACCGTCTCGTAACCTTCCACCGGAGACCCGACGAACCGCTCGTGCACCCAGTCGAACCCCTTCGGCGTCCACACCGCAAACCCACACAGCCGCGCCGCCTTCGGATCGCGCAGCCGGCCCTCCAGCCGCAGCCAGGCCTCCCGCGGCGCGTACGTCAGCTCATCCAGCCCGAACCACGCGAGGTTCGTCCCGCGCAGTCTCTCGAATTCCTCCACCGCCCGGAACAAAATCCGCGACCGCGTTTCGCTCAGCCTCAAATAACTCTCGCCGCGATTCCACTCATGCGGAATCCGGTTCCGCTCCAATATCTCGATCAGCGCCGCCTGCGTTGCATCCCGCAGCATCGGAAACGTCGGAGCACCCAGCAGCCCCGTCCGCCCCGGATTCAAATACGCCAGCTTTAGCGCCTCCTGGCACAGCGCCTGACTTTTCCCCGACCCGATCGGCCCCGAAAACCCCTTGAACCGCGCCCGCGATTCGTGGAACCGCTGCTGCGATGGCAGCGCGTGATACTCTATTCCTCTTTCGCGGATCTCTCCGCTGGTTCCACCCATGTCACTCTGATTTCCTTCGGTGACTCGTCATCCAGCTCCTTGTGCAATTGCACCAGCCGGATGTAATCCCCCAGCGTGGCTTTCATCTTGTCGCCCTTCATCTTCGTCTCGATTTTCGTGAGCATGGATTTCACGGCCTGCGCCTGGCCCCCGCCGCCGGCCGCCTTCGTCTCCGTCCCCGCCTTCGGTTTCGCCGCGCTCCTGCCTCGCGCCGTTGTGCTCTTTGCCCCCGCCTTGCTGCTCGTCTCGCTGCTCGTCATCCGCCATCGTTCCCTCGCGACCAGCAATGTAGCAGCCGGCAACCACGCTCGCGCCGAACGTCCGCACATCAACCTACGGAGTCTGCACGAGATATTTTTTCTGAAGATCTTGTGAACGCGCAGCATACGCCTTTACACACTCCCCCGCCAACCCCTACAATCGCTAGATAGAACGCCCGTTCGCGCGATCCCATGAACATTTCCGTAAAAAGTGAATACGCCCTGCTGGCTGTGTTCGACCTGTCGCTGCAGCCCGCGGGCGAGCCCGTCAAAATCGCCGACGTCGCGCGCCGCCAACAAATCCCGCAGACGTTTCTGGAGCTGA
>Ga0163162_10002582_pt1 | contig 17141 bp, 12 predicted proteins | sample S55metaG_FD_115310 | JGI IMG/M metagenome (GOLD analysis project Ga0163162, IMG submission 115310) | Switchgrass rhizosphere microbial communities from Kellogg Biological Station, Michigan, USA - S5-5 metaG | ecosystem: Host-associated > Plants > Roots > Rhizosphere > Soil | place: USA...
CTGATCAATGAATTCAGTGATGATAAAACCCATCGATCGATTTCCGGGCGTTCATTCAGTGGAATATATTTTTCTGCAAACGTAAATCCGTCAACATTTGCATACAGCGCAAAAAATTGATACGTGTTGTAAAGCGTTCCGAAAAATTTACGCTGCACTTCTTTGATCCCATCAACATCAAATTTCATGCTCTCCCACGGCGAAGCATTTGTAATCAAATACCAGCGTGTGGCATCGGCTCCAAAACTTTCAATTGTCTTGAACGGATCAACAACATTACCCACGCGCTTACTCATTTTATTTCCATTCTTATCTAACACCAATCCATTTGATACACATGTTTTATACGCAACACTATCAAATAACATGGCAGCTATTGCATGCAGCGTGTAAAACCAACCTCTTGTTTGGTCAACTCCTTCAGCAATAAAATCAGCCGGGAAATTCTCTTCAAATGTTTTTTTATTCTCAAATGGAAAATGCCACTGAGCGTAGGGCATCGCACCCGAATCAAACCAGACGTCGATCAAATCCGAAATACGTTTCATTGCCTTTCCGGACCCGCTTAACAAAATAATTTCATCGACATATGGTTTGTGTAGATCTATATTATCAGGAGATTTTGCAAAAGCATCAAGAAATGTCCGGTTGATCTCGTTTCCGAGATAGTCGCTTGCCTTTCTCGCTTCATCAACTAATTCCTGGATCGAACCGATACATTTTTCTTCCTTCTCATCTTCCGTTCGCCAAACTGGTAATGGCGTTCCCCAAAACCGGCTGCGACTCAAATTCCAATCCACCATATTCTCCAACCAGTTGCCAAAACGGCCCTCACCGGTTGAAGCAGGTTTCCAGTTGATTGTTTTATTCAATGCAACCATTCTGTCCTTGACGGCGGTTGTTTTGATGAACCAGGCATCCAATGGATAGTACAAAATGGGTTTGTCGGTCCTCCAGCAATGCGGATAGTTGTGCTCGTATTTTTCAATCTTGAACGCGCGATTCTCTTTCTTCAACTTGACACATATATCAACATTCACGTCGACGTAATTCGGATCGTCCTTATAATTTTTCACGTAACGGTTGCTAAATTCACCGAGGCCATCGATGAACTTTCCCTGTTTGTCGACCATGATCAGGATCCCAAGATTATATTTCCTGCCTACTTTGAAGTCATCTGCACCAAAAGCCGGCGCAGTATGTACGATTCCTGTTCCATCTTCCGTGGTTACAAAGTCGCCAGTGACCACGCGAAATGGTGTGGCGCCGGGAGTTTCAGCTTGAACTTTCTCAATTGAATTCGAATCAAACGGCAACAATTGCTCATATTCACAACCTTCGATATCCTTTCCTTTAAAATCTTTTTCAATTCTCCAGGGAAGTATTTTCGAATCCGGCGAATATGAGTCAGCCCCAACGTTTTCTCCCTCTTTCTTAAAATATTTTTCTACGAGTTGACGCGCGAGCACGACGTGGATGGGGAGATGCGTATAAGGATTGAATGTTTTTATCAAAACATAATCGATCGATGGACCAACTGTCAAACCAAGATTTGAAGGTAATGTCCAAGGGGTCGTAGTCCATGCCAAAAAGAAAACTTCCTCGTCTTGCGCCGCGTCAAAAAGGAATTGAGACCGTTTTGTCTTTTTTGCCTTGAACATCGCTACACAGCTCGTATCCTTTACATCCTTATAAGTTCCCGGCTGATTTAATTCATGGGAGCTCAAACCGGTTCCGGCTGCCGGTGAATACGGTTGAATGCTGATGCTTTCATACAAGAATCCCTTGTTGTAGAGTTCTTTCAATATCCACCAGAGCGTCTCAATGTATTTGTTTTGGAAAGTGATATAAGGATGTTGTAGATCTACCCAATATCCCATCCGGTTGGTTAGGTCATCCCATTTATCTTTGTATCGAAGCACTGCTTCGCGACACTTCAGATTGTATTCTTCTACCGTTATTTTCTTTCCGATATCCTCCTTCGTAATGCCAAGTTCTTTCTCAACGCCTAATTCAACTGGTAACCCATGTGTATCCCAACCACCCTTTCTTTTAACTTGGTAACCTTGCATGGTTTTGTAGCGGCAAACAAGATCTTTTAAAGTGCGGCTAATAACGTGATGTATTCCGGGCAAACCGTTGGCGCTGGGTGGACCTTCATAAAAAACATAAGGGCTCGCGCCTTCGCGTAAGTCAATGCTCTGTTGGAAAGACTTTTCAGCTTCCCATTTTTTCAGGATTTCATCTCCTATTGACGGTAAATTCAATTGCTGGTATTCCCGGTACCTTGAAGGCATAGACAGTAAAAAATCGGATAAAAAATGGGTGCAAAATTAAGGGAAAATAACAGCTTCTCAGAATATAATCATTCTATCTTTTCAATCGACTAAATGATTCCATTTATTTAAGTATTTGTTGTCTATTTCAACTTTGTTAAATTTTATTCAAAACATTAACATTTAAGCTCAAATGGTTTTGCTTTTATCCACATTCGCTCGTTTTGGCATAATTTCTGTTTTTAAATTGGAGTTCGTCAACTAAGCAGAAAAATTATTAAAGTTTTGATTCTTAGTTTTTTAGAAAAAAGCGGTAAGACGGACGGTTTTTTATTTACAAAATGATCGCTACTAGGCTCAAAAATATTTTATTCAGTTGCATGAATATGAAGTCTTTTCTACGGTTTAGGGTTTAGGGGTTAAAAAGGGGGGTATTCCTACTCCCCTTCCTTTTATTCTTTACTGTCAAATCTTACCTTATCTACCTTATCCCATCGCTAGAAAAATCCGGACCGTCCCGTTTTTAATCTCTTTTATTGCCTTAGAAAAACCTAAAGATACATCGGTGAATTTACCAATGTCCAGAATTACCTTTTAGAATCAGTTTCCGAAAAGCCACCTTTTTGCCCCTTATTATAAAAGCCTTCTTAAAGAAGGCTTTTAGCTTTTATAGTGTTTGAGATCATTAAAGATTCTACTTTCCGGCCCGGATTTTTTTATAGATTCTGATGGCGGCGAAAAGGACAACAACAAGGCCCGCCAATCCTGCCAGTCCCCAAACCAATCCCATCGCCTGTTTCACAACAGCCACAAATACGATAGCAAAAAGGAACACTGTGGCGACTTCATTCCACATTCGAAGCTGTTGGGATGAATACTTGTAAATTTTTTTTGACTGTTGGCGATAAATTATGTGAAGACTTATGTGATATGCATACAGTGCGAGGACGAAGATCAATTTAACCACGAGCCATCGCGGCAACGAGTCCATCAGCACCCACATCCATGGTCCAAAAATCAAGGTCAAAATCGCAGACGGCCAGGTGATTCCAATCCAAAGCCGCCTGATCATCGTGATGAATTGCTCATGCAGGATCGTTCTTTGAGGTTCCTCTTTTTGCTCCGCCTCTGCATTATAGATAAAGAGACGCACAATATAAAAGAGTCCGCTGAACCAGGTAACAATAAAAATAATGTGAAGGGCTTTGACGTAATTGTACATGGCAATTTTATTTGAGTCTGTCGGATTCCCTCAAAACCATCGACTGATCGCCACTCTCGTAATCATTTATCCATTTAGCGATCGCACTCACCCATAACGGCTCCGTATTTAAACAAGGGATCATGGTAAATGACTCACCACCTGCGGCCAAAAAACTTTCTTTCCCGCGAATTTCGATTTCTTCGAGCGTTTCCAGACAGTCCGCAACAAAAGCCGGACAAACAATTAGCAATTTCTTGATTCCTTCTTTCGGCATCTCTTCAAGCCTGAAGTCAGTGTACGGCTTCAACCATTCTTCCCTTCCTAACCTTGACTGAAAGGAATAACTGTATTTGTTTTTTGGAATTTGAAGTCGAGCCGCAACAAGATGCATTGTTTGGAGGCATTGATGGCGATAGCAGGTGGCATGTGCAGGTGAATCTACAAAACAACAATTGTCCGAACATAAACAATGGTTCCCGGTGATGTCAGTTTTTTTCACGTGACTTTCCGGAATTCCGTGATAGCTGAATAATACATGATCGTACGCTTGCTGAAGGAACGGGCGCATATGTTCACTGAAAGCTTCTATGTACGCCGGATCATTATAATATGGTTTGATGAATGTGAGTTTGAATTGATATTTCTTTTTCCGGTATACTTCTTTCGCATGTGCTACCGCCGTTTCGTAAGATGACATGGCATAATGCGGATACATCGGTATTGCAAGGACCTCTTCAATATCGGGAGCTTTTTTAACGAGTTGTTCGAAAGCGGATACCATGGAAGGATTTCCATAACGCATAGAAATTTCCACCGGGTCAGAAACTTTCAGTTGTAATTCCTTTTTCAACCGTTCGGTAAAAACGATCAATGGTGATCCTTCTTTTGTCCAAATGGTTTTATAAGCTTCAGCGGATTTTGGCGCCCTGAAGGGGACGATAATTGCGCCAACCAATATGCTTCGGAAAATGTAGGGATAATCAATGACCCGTTTATCCATCAGGAACTGCATCAGGTAGCGTCGAACATCTTTTACCTCGGTTGAATCAGGAGAACCGAGATTCATCAAAATAATACCGCGCTTTTTTATTGTCATATCGCCCGCAAATGTAACCATTGGCAAAATAAATACTCAAATATTGTAGCTGTCGTCTCAAAGGTTCTGGACGGTATAGATTGGTCTTAGTTCCAGACTAACCTACATCTCAACCTCAACCTCACCATTCAACCGTCCAGTTCATTCACTATAAATGACAGTTCAATGACATTAAAATTCGGTTTTAGTAGACGTCATATTTACTTTTGCGTATAGGTATAATAAAAAATGCAATGAGCAGGAACAAGCCGACTGATTTGTCAAAGTTTTTTGTGGCCGGGATTAATTATAAAAAAACGGATGATTTGGTGAGAGGGTTATTCGCAATCAGCGATGACCAATATGAAAATATTCTTGCACAAGCGCCCAGTCGGGGATTACATGAATTATTTGTTCTGTCTACCTGCAATCGCACGGAAATCTATGGCTTTGCCGAAAACCCATCCCAACTGATTGAACTCCTTTGTTCGCAGACTACTGGCAGCCAGGAGACTTTTTTCGAACTCTCATATGTCAAAAACGGGCTTCCTGCAATTAAGCATTTGTTCAATGTCGGTGCCGGCCTGGATTCGCAAATCCTGGGCGACTATGAAATCGTTGGACAGTTAAAACGCGCGGTAAAGTTTGCGAAAGAAAAGAAGTTTATCCATTCTTTTATGGACAGAATGGTGAATGCGGTTTTGCAATCATCGAAAGTTATCAAGAATCAAACAGCACTTAGCGATGGGACTATTTCCGTTTCATTCAGCGCGGTCCAGTATATCAGGGAAAACGTTGCCGATATAAAAAATAAAAAGGTATTATTATTAGGCGTTGGTAAGATTGGTCGTACCACTTGTAAGAACCTGAAGGATTATTTATCGCTCGACAATATCACGTTAATAAATAGAACTGGAGAGAAAGCTGCTGAATTAGCAACTGAACTCATGCTGCACTACGCTCCTGTTGAAGAGCTCGGAACGTACGTAGCAAATTCCGACATCATTCTTGTCGCAACAAATGCTGCAGCTCCGGTCGTATTAAAAAGTCAGCTTGAAAATAACGGTCCGAAACTGATTCTTGATTTGTCGATTCCTTATAATGTAGAAAAGGAAGCAATGGAGTTACCCGGAGTTCATGTAGTCGGTGTCGACGAACTATCAAAGCTTAAGGATGAAACCCTGCAAAAGCGTAAGGAAGAAGTACCAAAAGCAAAAGCAATTATTGTGAAACATATTGAGGAGTTGATGGAATGGCATGAAATGAGAAAACATGTTCCGGTACTCAATGCAGTCAAGACCAAATTAAAAGAAATTCACTCTTCGCAGTTATTTATACAATCATTTCCTTCTACCACATTCGTACATGACACGGATGAAAAAATTCAGCGTGTAATCAACGGCATGGCTGCTAAAATGCGTCGCCAGGATCAACGTGGCTGTCATTATATTGAGGCCATTAATGAATTCATGAGCGGCAGCACAAATTGACGAAAATGCAAAAGGTCGTCCGAATCGGAACGAGAGACAGCCAGTTGGCGCTTTGGCAGGCAATGCAGGTAAAGGATCTTTTGAGCCGTCATCAAATTTCATCTGAACTTGTTCATATAAAAAGTGAAGGCGATATCGATCTGAAAACTCCCTTATATGAAATGGGAGTGCAGGGGATTTTTACAAGAAGTCTTGATATCGCATTGCTAAATAAAAATATTGATATCGCGGTCCATTCGATGAAAGATGTGCCTACGCAATTAGCGATGGGCATCGAACAGGCAGCGGTATTGAAAAGAGGAAATCCGAAAGATTTACTTGTACTCAAAGGGCCGGAAAAAAATATCAATGATATAAATGCCCACTTTATCGTGGCAACAAGCAGTATTCGCAGAAAGGCGCAATGGTTGCATCGTTACCCGAATCATGTCATCGAAAATTTGCGAGGCAACGTAAATACGCGATTGCAAAAATTAAAGGAAAATCATTGGGACGCAGCAATATTTGCTGCCGCCGGGCTGGAAAGAATAAATCTTCGCCCTGAAAATTCCGCAGAATTGGATTGGATGCTACCTGCTCCTTCACAGGGTGCAATTTTGATAGTTTGTCGTCAAGAGGATAGTGAATCATTGGAAATTTGTAAGTGTCTGAATGACGATGCCACCAGCACGTGTGCTAAAATTGAACGGGATTTTTTGAGAACATTGCTCGGTGGTTGCTCAACACCAATTGCAGCACTCGCAGAGATTGAAGAAGACGAACTTTTTTTCCGGGGAAATATTTTAACGCCGGATGGAACAAAAAAAGCAGAGATAGAAAAAATATTGCCGATTGAAAAAGTTGCAAATCTTGGAAAGGAGGCCGCTGAAGAATTACTGGCATCCGACGACGGAAAGGAAATCATCGAAACAATTCGAAATGACAAAAAATAAAGCACTCCTGTTGTGTACGACGGATCTGTCGCCTCTATTGGTCGACGCCGCGGCAAAACGCGACGTGCTTATCGATGTATTCCCGTTTATCCAGGTAAAAACAAAAGTCAACGAGAAATTGAATGAACAGATTTCAAGATTGTCATTAGAATCGCATACAGCTGTATTCACGAGCGTAAACGCAGTGAAATCAGTAATAGAAAAATTAAAGTTGAAACCGGATTGGAAAATCTATTGTACATCGGGTACAACAAGAAAATTAGTTAGCGAATACTTTGGATCATCTGCAATCAAAGACACAGAAAATGATGCATTGCTTTTGGCTGAAAAAATTATTGCCGATGCGCCCGGGAAAATAATTTTCTTTTGCGGTGACCATCGAAGAGATGAGTTGCCCGCGAAACTTGCCGCCCATCATATTCCGGTCAATGAAATTATTGTATATGAAACTTCATTGACACCAAAGAAGGTGTCAAAAAATTATAACGGTGTTTTATTTTTTAGTCCGAGCGCGGTAAGTAGTTTTTTTTCTGTGAATGAAATTGAAAAGGATACGCTCCTTTTCGCCATCGGTCACACTACGGCAAATGCAATTCCGCAGTATTGTCAAAATAAAATTATCGTGAGTGAGTCACCGCTTAAAGAAACATTGGTTAATAATTGTGTCGCCTATTTTCAAAAACATCCAATTCAATAATGATATCGCATGAATAAGTTGAAAAATGATTTACTGCTTAGAGCCCTGAGAGGAGAAAAAGTCGAGCGTCCGCCTGTATGGATGATGCGCCAGGCAGGCAGATATTTACCGGATTACATAAAACTTAAGGAGAAATATTCGTTTTTTGAACGCGTACAAACTCCCGAATTGGCAACTGCGATAACGATTCAACCAGTTGACCAAATCGGCGTGGATGCAGCAATAATTTTTTCGGATATCCTGGTAGTCCCTCAGGCAATGGGATTAGAGGTACAACTCATCGAAAATAAAGGACCTGTTCTTCCAGCGCCAATAAAAAATGAAAATGACCTGGCGAGAATTACTGTTCCCGATGTAAATGAAAAACTGCAATACGTTTTCGATGCATTGAAGATGACAAAAAATGAATTGAATGGACGCGTTCCTTTAATTGGCTTTGCCGGCGCTCCGTGGACGTTACTTTGTTATATGGTGGAAGGAAAAGGTTCAAAGACATTTGACGATGCGAAAGCGTTTTGTTATACGCAACCGGAACTTGCGCACCAGTTGTTGCAAATGATTACCGATACTACCATTAAATATGTAAAACAGCAGGTAGCGGCCGGAGCGGATGTGATTCAAATTTTCGACAGTTGGGGCGGGCTATTAAGTCCGGATGATTTTGAACTGTTGTCGCTCCAATACATCCGTCAAATCGTCGACGCCTTAAAAGATGAACGGGCATTGAATATTATTTTTGCAAAAGGCGCCTGGCATTCTTTAAAGAGCATGGCAGAAACGGGTACAAACGGTCTCGGTCTGGATTGGTGTATCCCGCCACAACTTGCAAGAAAATTTTCAGGAAACCAAGTTACGCTGCAAGGAAATTTGGATCCCGCAAAGTTGTTATCACCGATACCTGTTCTTAAAAAAGAAATAAAGACGATGTTGAATAATTTCGGATCGCAAAGATATATCGCCAACCTGGGGCATGGTATTACTCCAAACGTGCCGCTTGATCATGCGCGTGTTTTTGTCGATACAGTAAAAAATTATCAACCGTCGGACACGATGGTTGTTGGTTCATAAAATATTTTCGCAATGGATACATCGATGCTTCATAAGAAGGAAACACATTTGTTTCGCGAAAACTGGATCATTTTTATTCTTGAATTACAAAATCATATTTGCGAAGAATTGGAGAAAGTTGATGGGAAGGCAAAATTCAGTGAAGACGAATGGAACAGGAAGCCGGATGGAAGCGGAGGCGGAGGAAAAACAAGAGTCATTACGCAGGGAAATATATTTGAAAAAGGAGGCGTCAACAGTTCGGTAGTCTATGGAAAAGTCAGCGAAGCGATGCGGAGGCAATTAAAAATCGATGGGGATAAATGGTTTGCCTGCGGACTTTCCCTCGTATTGCATCCCGTCAATCCCTACGTGCCCACGGTTCATGCCAATTGGCGATATTTTGAGTTGTACGATGAAAGTGGATTTGTAATCGACCGTTGGTTTGGCGGCGGCACAGATCTTACTCCATACTATTTGTTTGACGAAGACGCGATACACTTCCATCAAACATTAAAAAATACTTTGGATCCGTTCGGCATTGAATTGTACCCTCTCTACAAAAAAAATTGTGACGAATATTTTTGTAATTCACATCGCGACAATGAAACGAGAGGAATTGGCGGAATATTTTATGATAATCTTCGTCCTGCAGATGACGCTGACGCGGAAAGATTATTTCATTTCCAGCAAACCAACGGCAATTCATTTCTTGAAGCATATTTGCCAATCGTATCCAAAAGAAAAAATATTCCCTATACAGAAAAGGAAACGAAATGGCAGGAAATTCGAAGGGGTCGTTACGTAGAATTCAATTTGATTCATGATCGCGGAACTATTTTTGGATTGAAAACAAACGGTCGCACGGAAAGCATTTTGATGAGTCTTCCTCCAAGAGCCAGGTGGGAATATGACTATCGACCAAAAGAAGGAACGGAAGAGTATAAGCTGTGGCAGGTTTGTTTACATCCTGTCGACTGGATATAATCTTCCTTAATATAAAAAATTAATTACGACGAATGTATCTCGAACGAAGAAATCGAATTTTAAGAACCAGCGCTGCGATAAGAAGCATGGTTGCAGAAACGCCATTATCGCCAAATGATTTTATTGCACCACTGTTTATCGACGAAGGAAAGAATGTCCAGTTTGAAATTCCTTCGATGCCTGGATATTATCGCAGGTCTCTCGATCTTACGATAAATGAAGTAAAGGATTTATGGAAGTTGGGAATTAAAAGTGTTTTACTTTTTATTAAAGCAAAGGATGATTTGAAAGATAATACCGGGAAGGAATCGTGGAATAAGAATGGATTGATGCAACAGAGCATCAGGGCCATTAAAGATGAGGTTCCTGAAATTGTAGTGATGACAGATGTTGCATTAGATCCTTATTCGTCGTTCGGTCACGATGGAATCGTGAAAGATGGTGAGATTGTAAACGATGAAACGGTAGATGCTTTGGTAAAAATGAGTCTTAGCCATGCTGAAGCAGGTGCTGATTTTGTTGCACCAAGTGATATGATGGATGGGCGCATCGGTGCAATCCGAAAAGGACTGGAGGAAAATGGTTATACAAAAACAGGTATCATGGCATATAGCGCAAAGTATGCTTCCTGTTTTTATGGACCGTTCCGTGATGCACTCGATTCCGCGCCAGGATTCGGAGATAAGAAAACATATCAAATGGATTATGCAAATCGAATCGAGGCAATTAAAGAAACATTGATGGATATTGAAGAAGGCGCTGATATTGTAATGGTCAAACCCGCGCTTGCATACCTTGATATTATTCGCGAGGTAAAAAATGCAGTGGACGTTCCCGTTAGCGCATATAATATCAGTGGCGAATATGCGATGATAAAAGCTGCAGCTAAAATGGGTTGGTTGAATGAGGAAAAAGCAATTCTTGAAACACTAACTGCTATAAAAAGAGCAGGTGCAGATTTGATTGCTACCTATTTTGCAAAAGATGCCGTCAACATTTTGAATCGATAAAAAAATTTATGTTCGAAAAAAGTCAGGAACTATTTGAAAGGGCTCAAAGGTCAATACCTGGTGGTGTAAACTCGCCCGTACGTGCGTTTAAATCTGTCGGAGGAACTCCAGTCTTTATTGAGAAAGCAAAAGGAACTTATCTCTTCGATGCCGACGGAAACAAATACATAGATTATATCGCTTCATGGGGGCCGATGATTTTGGGGCATGCTTATGAACCCGTGGTAAAGGCTATTCAAGAAAAAGCATTAGGTTCAACTTCTTTTGGTGCACCGACAGAACTTGAAATAAAAATGGCGGAACTAATTATTAGTATGGTTCCCAACGTAGGCCTCGTTAGAATGGTGAGTAGCGGCACAGAAGCATGTATGAGCGCAATCAGGTTAGCGCGCGGATACACGGGCAAAAACAAGATTATTAAATTTGAAGGTCATTATCACGGGCACGCAGATTCTTTTCTTGTGAAGGCGGGAAGTGGCGTGGCTACATTCAATATCCAGACAGTGCCAGGTGTTACTGCAGGCGTCAGCAATGACACCCTCACATGTGCATACAATGACTTGACCGCTGTACAGGAATTAGCGCATACACATAAGGGTGAAATCGCGGCAGTCATTGTTGAACCCGTTGCGGGAAACATGGGATGCATCTTGCCAAAAGCAGGATACCTCGAGGGCTTGCGCAAGTTATGCGATGAAGAAAATATAGTATTAATATTCGACGAAGTGATGACGGGATTTCGACTTGCACCAGGCGGAGCCCAGGAAAAACTAAACATCAAAGCGGACCTCGTTACCTATGGAAAAGTCATCGGCGGCGGAATGCCCGTTGGTGCATTTGGCGGGAAAAAAGAAATTATGCAGCATGTCGCACCGCTTGGAAATGTTTACCAGGCTGGAACATTAAGCGGTAACCCGATTGCAATGATCGCGGGCTATACAACCTTGAAAACATTAAAAGAAAATCCCTCCATTTACAAAGAACTCGACGAAAAAACAATTTATTTAAGAACCGGGCTCGACAAAGTCTTTGCACGCTCCGGGCTTCACTATACAATTAACCAACTAGGATCTATGATCAGCGTGCATTTCAGCGAACGTCCCGTGACCGACTTTGCTTCTGCTGCAACTGCCAATACTGAAAAATTCAAAAAGTTTTTTCATGAGATGTTGAGTCGTGGTATCTATCTCCCTCCTTCTGCATATGAAAGCTGGTTCCTGAATAATGCACTTACAACAAAAGACCTGGATTACACCATTGAGTGCGCGGCGGAAAGCCTGGAAAATATCTGACCTCATTGGAGATTCTATTTCTCAGATTTTTATTTCACGCAAAGGCGCAAAGAAAAATAAGGCGCAAAGAAGTCTCCGCAAACTTGAACGCGTTATTCAATTGCAGTAATCCTTTGCGCCTTATTTTTCTTTGCGCCTTTGCGTGAAATAAAATCTGTGAAATAAAATCAGTAAAATAAAATCTCAATGAGGCTAGTGAAGTAATAGCTCACAAGGTTTCAAACCCGTGTGCTTTTTAAATGCAGTAGAAAAATGCGAAATCGAAGAATAACCAAGCATCACGGAAACTTCTGTCACGCTTAATCCTTTTTCATACAAAAGATACCGTGCATGTTCCATACGCTGGCTTTGATAAAAATCAAAAATGGTAGTGCCAAACATTTCCTTGAACCCCTTTTTCAGATAACATTCATTGATTGCAACCTTGCGACTCAGTTCCTTAATTGTTAGCGGTTCGCCAATATGCTGCAACAATATTTCCCTTGCGTGTGAAATTTTTTCTCTATCTGCTTCATTCGCCAAAAACTTGCATTGGAATGTTTCTATGTCTTTTTCGCCAAGCATGCACTCGAGGCTGTAAAGCAGAAGCATTTGCATCTGGGCGTTTACATAAATATTTTCGAGGCTGTCCTTGTAAGAATGGCTGAGCAAAGCCTCTAACACCATACGTGTTCTGCTGCAGAGTGTCAATATTTTTGAAAAGGAAGAAGGATGTTTGAAATGAAGAACGTTATCCGTAAGCGTACTTCCTGATTTATCCGGTTTTACAAACTGCGAAAGATGAACCGGTGAAAATCTAAAACTAAGCACGTCGACACTTTCAACACGCTCGCTGCAATTACGTGAAACGTGGAGTTTGCAAGCATCACATTCACGATCTTTTTCCCTGCAGTACACGTTCCCGGCCATACAAAAACGAAGCTCGAAATAATTGTCTTTTGGCTGATCTTTTTTGAAATGGTATACAAGCATGCCCATATCATCCACATTCCATTGCCGATGCTTGCGATAGCGGCTGATTGTATATTGAACCGATCCCGGAATTTGCCTTTCTTTCTCCTGCAACAAATCCATCTGCTCCTGCATAACAGGCTGCTTATAGGCCAACGACAGTATATCAGGCGGTTGATGCATATCGGAGTGCAAACATACGACACTTAAGTCGAAAATGTTTTTTTCACTGTCATCGTTTTGACATATAAACGACGCTGAAATCGATCAAAAAAAGTAGCGATTTTATGTTAAAAAAATAGATGAAAAGTACTTGCTCAAACCTTCATCAAACCCCTTAATTTTCCGTAAATTTGCGGACCTTATTCATTTATTAATAACACCAAGGTTTTCACCTAAATTATGAGCGAATCAACACAGCAGGTTTTGACTCCGGCCAGTAACGGATACGGAGCAGAAAGTATCCAGGTTCTTGAAGGTTTAGAAGCAGTCAGAAAAAGACCCGCAATGTATATTGGAGATATTGGGTCGAGGGGATTACATCACCTGGTTTATGAAGTGGTGGACAATTCCATCGATGAAGCACTTGCCGGATATTGTAAAAACATCGTTGTTACGATCCACGAAGACAATTCAATTTCCGTCGACGATGATGGTCGTGGAATTCCAACCGGAATCATTGCAAAAGAAAAACGCAGCGCTCTCGAAGTTGTAATGACCGTATTACATGCCGGCGGAAAGTTCGATAAAAACACATATAAAGTTTCTGGCGGTTTGCACGGCGTCGGTGTAAGTTGTGTGAATGCATTGAGCAGGGATCTGCATGTGACCGTACAACGTGATGGGAAATTATTCGAACAGGAATATAAAATCGGTATCCCACAATACCCTGCAAGGGAAATTGGCGCCAGTGATAAAACAGGAACTAAAATTCATTTCTGGCCCGACGCAACAATTTTCAACACCGTCGTCTACAATAAACATATTCTCGAAAGCCGTTTGCGTGAATTGGCGTTTTTAAATAGAGGCGTTCGTATTGTCTTAAATGACCTGCGTGAAAAAAATGAAGATGAAACTGGTGATAATGCAGGAAGCACCTACACGAAAACATTTTATAGCGAAGGTGGCATTGTCGAGTTCATTGAAATGCTCGACAGCAACGCCGGTAGAAATGCCCTCATACCAAAAGTAATTTATGTCGAAGGCAGAGATGAATCTACGAATGTGGCAGTCGACGTTGCGTTAAGTTATAACGACAGCTACAGTGAACATATTTACTCATACGTAAATAACATCAATACAATTGAAGGCGGTACGCATGTTGCCGGTTTTCGTCGTGCACTCACAAGAGTGTTCAAAAGCTACGGTGATAAGCAAGGTCTTTTTGAAAGAGCAAAGGTAGAAATTGAAGGAGATGATTTTCGCGAGGGGTTAAGTGCTATTATTTCAGTAAAAGTTCCGGAACCTCAATTTGAAGGTCAGACAAAAACAAAACTGGGGAATAACGAAGTCAGCGGCGTTGTAGATTCAACTGTTTCAAAAGTTCTTGAAGCATATCTCGAAGAAAATCCAAGAGAAGCGAAAAACATTATTCAAAAAGTTATTCTCGCCGCTCAGGCACGAGCCGCAGCAAGAAAAGCGAGAGAGCTGGTTCAAAGAAAAAGTGTCCTTAGCGGTGGTGGATTACCGGGAAAATTAGCTGACTGTTCGGAACGTGATCCTAAACGCTGCGAGCTATATCTTGTCGAGGGAGATTCTGCAGGCGGTACAGCAAAACAGGGTCGTGATCGTGGATTCCAGGCAATTCTTCCATTGCGGGGAAAAATATTAAACGTCGAGAAAGCAATGGAACATCGTATTTATGAAAATGAAGAAATACGAAATATGTACACAGCACTTGGCGTAACAGTTGGTACAAGTGAAGATCCTAAAGCATTAAATCTTGTAAAACTTCGCTATCACAAAATAATTATCATGACCGATGCGGATGTGGATGGAAGCCACATTGCGACGCTGATTCTTACTTTCATTTATCGGTACATGAAGGAACTCGTTGAACAGGGATATGTCTACATCGCACAACCTCCTTTGTACCTCGTTAAAAAAGGAAAGGAACAACAATATGCATGGAATGAAGAACAACGCAAATTGAGTATAGAAAAATTGAGTGGTGGAAAAGAAGATAGCGTGAATGTTCAACGTTACAAAGGACTCGGTGAAATGAATGCATCGCAATTATGGGAAACCACAATGAATCCTGCAACGAGAACATTAAAACAAGTGTCCATTGAAAGTGCGGCAGAAGCTGACCGGATTTTTAGCATGCTTATGGGCGATGAAGTTGCACCGAGACGAGAATTCATTGAATCTCATGCGAAATATGCAAGGCTTGATGTTTAGCTAAAAGATGTATAAAAGTTGGTTTAATAATAATTTTTTACCTTTAACATCGTGATATTTGCGTTTTGACTAATTACTAACCTTTAAAATTAAGAAGAGATATGTCAACGGTAACACTTACTGCATACAATGTGAAGACAAAGGAAAAAAACGTGCCTATTCTTGATGCAGTTATTACAAAGACGGCTAAGGGAGCCTATATGGCTCAGGGAAATGATGGTAAGGGCAATAAATTAACGACCTTATTAGGAGAAGAAAAAGCTTTGGCTGCCATCAAAGCTGGTATAGCCAAGCAAGGTTGGTAAGAATTGACTACAATTAACCAGAACTGTCCATTCCTTTGAAGTGAATTCATCACAGTAGTGGATGGTTCTTTTTATTATACACCTCCCGGCAAAAATAGCGTCCTGATAAAACTAGACTCTGTCGCACTAGACAGGTAATAACTTTTTATGCATCGAAGGTTTAGTTTATTTTTCGCTCTATTGTCGGCGTGCTTCCCGTCTATTCTAACTGCTCAGGATGCCGATCCATACGTCATTAATGGAAATGCGCGTCAGCTCAGCTGTAACTGCTACGAGTTAACTCCGGCTATTTTTACCCAGGTAGGTTCTGTTTGGAACAAATACAAAATTAATCTCACGCAATCTTTCGATTTCAACTTCACCGTTTTCCTTGGATGCAGCGATGCCAGCGGTGCGGATGGAATTGCATTTGTATTGCAGCCAATCGGGACAAGTATTGGCAGTACCGGTCAGGGTCTCGGATTTCAGGGCGTGTCGCCATCAGTCGGAATTCCAATCGATACATGGCAAAATATCGACTTCAGCGATCCTGTGTACGATCATATCGGCATCTACAAAAATGGAAACCTCGACAACGCTTCTGGGAATGTAATGGCAGGGCCCGTTCCAGTTTTACCGGGAGAAGGAAACATCGAAGATTGTAACTGGCATGCATTCAGAATTGTTTGGGACGCACCTACGCACAGACTTACCGCTTACGTTGATGGCGCCGAACTTGTACATACTACAGAAGATATCGTGAACACGGTTTTTAACGGTGATCCAAATGTATATTGGGGATTCACCGGCGCAACAGGTGGGGGATGGAATGTGCAACGATTCTGCACGTCGTTGAATGCAGGATTTAATCTGCCTGCAGACCAAAAAACATGTTATCCCACTCCAATTGCTGTGAATGATATCTCGACGTCGTTCGGTTCCATTATGAAATGGTATTGGAATTGGGGTGATGGGAAAATTGATTCAGTACAAATTCCTCCTCCTCACGTTTATCCTGCACCGGGAGTATATGATGCAAAACTAAATATCGTTGGATCAAATGGCTGCCTTTCCGATACATTTCACCAACAGATTATTGTCGGTTCGAAACCTGTCGCCGACTTCGCTTATGCATCAACGTCAGCATGCGGAAATGAACCACTGCAACTGTTGGATCAGTCGTCCGTTCAATATGGAACAATAAATAACTGGATATGGAATGTTGCGGGACAAACCTTCAGCCTACCAGCCGGCGGATTACAACAAGAATTTCCGCCCGGGACGCAAAATATCGGTTTGAGTGTTGAAACAATCGAGGGTTGTGTATCCGATCCAACGTATCATTCGGTTGAAATCTTCCCAATTCCTTCCACCGATATCACTTTGCAAAACGCGTGTTATGGAGATCCCGTGACCTTACAAGCTTCAAATGCGGATGCGACCGTTCCTATCAGGCAATGGTATTGGCAATTGGGAGATGGTACAATAGACAGCAC
>Ga0163162_10002584_pt1 | contig 17140 bp, 16 predicted proteins | sample S55metaG_FD_115310 | JGI IMG/M metagenome (GOLD analysis project Ga0163162, IMG submission 115310) | Switchgrass rhizosphere microbial communities from Kellogg Biological Station, Michigan, USA - S5-5 metaG | ecosystem: Host-associated > Plants > Roots > Rhizosphere > Soil | place: USA...
CATTCACCGTACATCCGCCAAAACCGCCACCCGTAATCCGCGCACCAAAACACCCCGGTTGCCTCAATGCAATCTCAACCAGCGCATCCACCTCCGGAGCGCTCGCCGCAAAGTCATCGCGCATGCTCGCGTGCGCAGCAATCATCAACTCACCAAACCGCTTCATATCTCCGGCCTGCAGCGCTTCACGCGCCTCCACAACCCGAAGATTTTCCGTGATGATATGACGGCAGCGCAGATAACTCGCCTCGGACATCTTGTCGCGGCAAGCGTCCAGGTCGGCAACCGTTGCATCGCGCAGCAGCTCGCGTCCCAGCTCCCGCCGCAGCACTGCCTGCCCGGCCTCAACCTCATCCCGCCGGTCGCCGTACTCGCCCGTCGCAACCGCATGCTTCACCATGGAGTTCGCAATCACAACACGAATCTCCTCCGGCAACGGCAACAGGTCGAACTCAAGTGATCGAGTATCCAGCAGCATCGCGCGATGCTCCACCGCACCCGCGACCACAAACTGGTCCATGATCCCACTCTTTGCGCCGACATACTCGTTCTCCGCCCGTCGGCACAGCGTGGCAACCGTCTTCAACGGCAGTAAAACCTTCGCCTCGGCCAGAATCGCCATCGCGGCGGCAACCTCAACTGAAGCCGACGAACTGAGCCCCGCACCAAGCGGAACGTCACCTGCCAGCGTCATGCTGAAGCCGCTAACCTCGATGCCCTCCTGCCGCAGGCTCCACAGCACGCCTGCCGGGTAGTCGCTCCAATGCCCTCGTGGACTCCGGTCAAGTGTTGTCGTCTCGAAACTGACCTCTTCACCGTAATTCGCCGAGAAGAAAACTGCGCGTCCATCCTGACGAGGGCTGATCACGGCCACGGTCCGAAAGCCGATAGCCATCGGCATCACCAGGCCGCCCGTATAGTCCGTGTGCTCACCGATCAGGTTCACACGCGCCGGCGCTGAAAAAACGCGGCCTTCCGCTCCAAACCGCTCAGAGTGCGAGCGAAGTACCTTCTCTATCTCTACCGTCATCAATTGCACCGAATCGCAGGATCACAAGCTTCTGTCATCCTAACAACCTCGGCGGGTCGCTGCTTTCAACATACAAAATCAGGCTACAGCTACTCCTCGCGAAGCACCTCGAGCGGCTTCTGACCCAACACGCGGAAACTCGCAGCCCAGCCCGTCGCGACCGTCATCGCCGCCGTGGCCAGAAGTGCGGCAACCGTCCAGCTCCAGTGGAAGTGATACGGGACGGTCATCCGGCCAAGCAACGTACGCGCAATCAGGTTGGCAAAACCAATCCCGACCACGCCGGCAACCAGACCCAGGACCGCGAACTCGATTGAGAAGACTGAAGCGATTCGAGCGCGAGTAGCTCCCAGCGTCTTCAGCACGACTACCTCGCGAACCCTGCGATAACGTGTCCCCGCAATCGCGCTTGCCAAAATAACAATCCCGGCAAAAACGCTGAACGCCGCTAGAAACTGAATCACATACGTGATCTGGATCACGACGGATCGAACCGTCTCCAGCGCCTGTGCGACGTTGATCACGGTTATCGTTGGATAGGCGTTGTAGAGCGCACGCTGCACCTCGCCGACACGGTTCGGATCGGAGTGAACGCCGCCATACCAGACGACCGGGAGGCTCTTCAGAACAGTCGGCGGAAGAAAGAACTCTGCGCGTGAATACGTGTGCTGCCCATCGGCCTTCGTCAAAGCGACAACGGTAGCGATAGTCTGAGAATCCAGTGCTGCGAAAGTAACCTTCGACCCCACCTTCACACCCAGCCGCTCAGCTGTCCGGCGGCCGATGGCGACGACTGGTCGCGTCTCGTCCGCCTTCCACCACTGCCCCTCAACCACCGTCGTACCGGGAGGAGCACTCGGAAACGTTGTAAGTGAGATTGACTGCAACATTCGGCGGGGAAAGTTCTTAAGCTTCGCCTGATTTGCAGGAACACCATCGATGGCGATAATTCGAGACGAGACCACCGGCAGAAGCTCAGGCTCTGCCGTGACAGCTGGCTGAGCCTTGAGCAACTTGCGAACGCCCTCAATCTCACCACTCGTGATGTCAACCAGAAAGACGTTCGGCAGATTCGGCGCGCTGGAGATATGCAGTTCCGAGACCACCGCCTGCTGCACCAGGTAGACCGACATGATCTGCATCACGCCCATGCCAACCGCCGCCAATAGCGCCGCCGAAGGGTTCCCCGGTCGATAGAGATTCGCGAGCCCATGACGCAATGCAGAAGGCAGCTGCAGACGCGTTCGACTGAGAAACCAGCGCAGTGCCGCTAACAAAGCCGCGCACGCCGCAAGCAGCACCCCAAGGACGGCGAAGAGGCCAACGGAAAACACTTTGCCGACGGTGGCTGAGTCCGAAAGCGTAGTCGCAATCACAGCAAGACCGCCAAGAATCAGCACTACAGCAACAATTTGCGAGACGTTCTTCGTGATCTTCCGAAAGAGCGCGGTGACAAATGGATCGCTCGAATCCTCCACTGCGCGACGGAAGATAAGCACCGGTCTCACCGCACGAATATCCAGCAGGGGCGGCAGAGTAAACAGCAACGTCGTCAGCACTCCCGCGCCTAGACCGGTGAGGACCGTTCTCATCTGGAGATGGACGGCTGTTGGAACATTCAGAAGTTTTCCAAGCAGATAAGGAAACGCCAGCTGAACGCCCGTTCCAAGCGCAACGCCGAGAACCCCTCCGAGCAATCCGAGCAGAAGTGTCTGAATCAGATAGATCCGAATGATCTCGCCTGAATCCGCCCCAAGCGACTTCATGATCGCAATCGTATCGAGGCGTTGTTCAAGATGTGCTCGCATCGCCATCGCAACGCCAACTGCCCCCAGGACCAACGCCACGAGGCTCATGAGCGAGAGCAGACTCGTCGCGCGATCAAGCCCCTGCGTCAGAGCGGGGTTTGTCTCACGATAGTCGATCACCTGCGCCTCAGGCAGCAGCTTCTCAAGCCGCGTCTTCAGGTCGGCGACGGCGCTCTCAGAGATCGGGGCGCCATTTGCCGGTTTCGGGACCTTGAAGAGATACCGCTGTCCCGCGTGACTGCCCGGGGCCAGGAGACCGCTCGCATCCAGACCCTCGCGCGAGATAAATACCCGAGGCCCGGCAGCAAAGTTCCCGGATAATCTGTCTGGCTCACTCGTCACGACAGAGGCGATGCGAAAGACACGATTGCCAATCTTCAGTGAGTCGCCGATATTCAGGTGCAGCCGGACGAGAAGATCATCCGCCACAACGACAGTCTCGCCCGTAAGAACATCCCTCAGCTTCCCTGCAGGCTGAAGTTCCACGTCGCCATAGAACGGATACTCTGACGGATCGACCGCCTTCAACGAGACAAGCAGCGGATCGAGCGTCTTCGCGGAGCTGGCCATCGACATCAGCTCCGTCACTGGCGTTATCTGGATCGACTCTGCCTCAATAGCGTCCAAACCCTTCTGTTCACCAGGAGTCGGCTGCTGGAACATGCGCGCCGAAAGATCCGCCGCCATAATCGAGCGTGCGCGGTCGAGCAAAGCAGCTCTGAAAGACGACGAGAAGCCCCTGACTCCCGTCAGAGCAGCGACACCAATTGCCACTGAGAGCACTACAAAGAAAAACCTGCCACGCGATGAACCAATCTCGCGAACTGCGATCTTCAGAGCCGAACGATACGAGAGAGATGCCATTAGCGAACCATCGCAGGCTGATCGGCTGTCTGCAGCTCGTCGGAAACCACAAGACCATCCCGTAGTACGATGCGGCGGTCGGCATAGCCCGCAAGCACAGGGTCGTGAGTCACCAGCACCAGCGTCGTGCCTACCACGCGATTCAGGTTCAGCAAAAGTTCAAGAACGTGCGTCCCATTCGTTGTATCGAGATTGCCGGTCGGCTCATCGGCCATCACAATCGGAGGCCTCAGGATGAACGCTCTCGCAAGCGCCACGCGCTGCTGTTCCCCGCCCGAGAGCTGCACTGGATAGTGATCCAGCCGGTCGCCAAGCCCTACGTTCGTGAGCAATTCACGCGCCCTCTCCAAACCAGCTTTGCTCGAATCATCAGTATTCAGCTCATATGGCAACAAAACATTTTCGAGCGCCGTCAGAGTCGGTACCAGCTGGTACGACTGAAAGACGAAACCCAGCGTCCTGCCACGCACCTTCGCCAGCTTGTCTTCGGGGAGATAAGAGATCGAAGTTCCATTCAACCGAACTTCGCCCGAGCTTGGCGTATCGAGTCCTGCAAGTAGCCCCAGCAGCGTCGACTTCCCGCTTCCAGACGAGCCCATGATGGCAAGGAACTGCCCGCGAGGAACCGCAAAGCTGATCCCTTTCAGAATGTCTACCGTGCGTGTGCCATTGCGGATCGACTTATGCAGGCCATCTACCGCGATCATCGTCGCTTCCGTCACTTCGTTCTCCCTCGGCCCAACGTCAACATCTTTGATAGATTCGTAGCAGATGTGGCGAGTCGCAATTGTTCCTATACTAGCGGTTCTTCTGGCGATCGAGACCGGATGCAAGTCCAGCGCGCCTTCTCAGGCCCCGCCCGACCGGACCGATGTTCCCACGCCCACCGCCGGTGGCCCAGCTGCATCAACCTCGGATACAGCCGCCGAATCCTCGCTCGAGCAGGATACCCGCCCTCGCATCGTCTGCTTTGGCGATAGCCTGACCGCGGGCTACGGCACCGAGGCCGGGCAAGCATACCCTGACTTCCTCCAGGCCGAACTCGATAGGCGTGGATACACATATCGCGTCGTCAATGCAGGAACCAGCGGCAATACGACCAAGGATGGGGTCGAACGGGTCGCATCGATCGTGGCTATGAAGCCCGCGATCGTAGTGGTGGAGTTCGGAGGCAACGACGGTCTTCGCGGTCTCCGAATCGGAGACACGCGGGCGAATCTTGACCGCATCCTCTCAGTCCTCACCGCCAGCGACAGCAAGGTCGTGCTCGCCGGTATCACGCTCCCTCCCGACTATGGCGCGGACTACATCCGCCAGTTCAATGAGAACTACGATCTGCTCGCCAGAAAGTTCCACGTGCCCATGCTGCCGTTTCTGCTCAAAGGCGTCTTTGGCGTCGACGGGATGATGCAGCGTGACAGAACCCACGCCACCGCTGCGGGAAACAAGATCGTTGCGGCCAATGTCTTTACGCTGATTCAGCCTTTGCTGAAGAAGCCAACTACCCCATTACAACGATAGGCTGCATCAGGGTTCCGGCAACGCGGCGTCCGATGGCCAGCAGATCTACGGGCGACGTAAATATCTTCACCAGGGATGCACTGGAGAAGTCAGGCAGGTTGACCTGCATTCCGTTGCGGATCTTCCCTGCCGTCTGATCGTCCACAGTGATACTGGGCATCTCGGGCAACAATGTTCGCGGGTGCGGCAGGCGTGCTTCTATCTCAGCAATGGTCAGCGTCTTCAGGTCTTCGATGCGGATAGCCTGATCCAGTGCGAAAACCCCTGCACGGGTGCGGCGCAGCATCGAAAGGTGCGCTCCGCAACCGGCAAGTTGGCCCAGTTCATGCGCCACCGAACGAACATAGCCACCTGCCGAGACCTGGATAGTAAATGCCGCCTCGTCCCCGTCCAGGGACAGCAGATGGAAGTCATGAATCGTTATGCGCGCAGGCTTGACTGCTACCTCTGCCCCGGCGCGCGCGAGTTTGTGTGCTGCCACTCCTTGAATCTTCTTTGCCGAGAAGATCGGCGGCACCTGGTCGATCTCTCCACGGAATTGCGCAGCCATCTGCCGCAATTCCTCCAGCGAAGAAGTGAACCTAGCAGACTCCGATGCTGGCGCACCCTCAGCGTCAAAGGTATCCGTGGCAAAGCCGAACCTGATTCTGCCCTCGTACCACTTCTCCGACTGGCCAAAAAACTGTGCCAGTCGCGTGTATTTACCGAGCAACATAGGCAACACGCCCGTGGCCATCGGATCCAGCGTTCCCAGGTGACCAATCGCACGTTCGTTCGTCGCCCGTCTGACGATGGCGACAACATCATGCGAGGTCATGCCGGCGGGCTTGTCTGCTACAAGAAGTCCATTCATCCCACCGTCTAGTGTAAGGCTAGAAACTGCTACCGTTACGCCGTACCAGGGATAGAAACTCGTTGCGGGTCTGAAGTTGCGTCTTGAAGACACCCAGCATAGCCGAGGTAACGGTAAGAGAATGCTGCTTCTCGACACCCCGCATCATCATGCAAAGATGCTGGGCCTCGAGGATGACGGCGACGCCCTGAGGGTTGATGGCTTCCGTAATTGCATCGCCAATCTGCCGGGTCAGGCGCTCCTGCACCTGGAGTCGTCGCGAAAACACATCGACGAGCCGGGGTATCTTGCTCAGACCGATCACCTTGCCGTTCGGAACGTAGGCGACATGGGCCTTGCCAAAGAATGGCAGCAGGTGGTGTTCGCACATGGAGAAGAACTCGACGTCCTTAACGATAACCATCTCGTCGTAATCCACGTCGAACAGCGCTTCGTGGAGCACGGCTGTAATATCCATCTTGTAACCGCGCGTCAGGAAGGCCATCGCCTTTTCCATTCGCTCTGGGGTGCGAATCAAGCCGTCGCGGGTCGGGTCTTCCCCGATCCGCGTGAGTATCTCGCGATAGAGATCCTGTGTGGAGAATTCGGAGAGCGTTGCAGGTTCAAGCGTGCTGTTCGTCCTGGCCATGATGGTGGGCCTTTCCTAAAGTCTTCCTGCTGCTGGAGCCGAGCCATTTGCGTAATCGAAGGAGTTATTGCTCGTCTCCTCGACATGAACACGCTCAAGGTGGGCTGCAGAAAAATTCGCAAAGATGCGGTGGAGCTCTATAGATAGATTCTCCGTCGTGGAGACACGATTCGCAAAACAATCGAGGGTGTTCAGATTCATATGGTCGAAGCGATCTATCAGGTTAGCCTGGGCGAAAGCATCCAGATCAGCGAGATTGCAGACCATCCCAGTCACCGGATCAACCTGACCGCTCAACGTTACCTGCACGGTGTAGTTGTGGCCGTGGCCATGCGGATTGCTGCACTTGCCGAAGACCTCACGGTTCTTCGCCTCGTCGTAGTCTTCCGAATACAGCTTGTGCGAGGCGCTGAAGTGATAGCGGCGCGAAAGATAGGCCTTCATGCCTGCTCCCCGTAAAAATCCGCGAAGAGGTCCGGCATCTCGTAGATGCGTACGCGATGCAGCTTCGCGTTGGGAATCTTTCCGTCGAGCCTCTTCCATACGGCAATGGCGATGTTCTCGGTTGTCGGAACGCTGGTGCGAAACTCAGGAACTTCGAGGTTCAAGTGGCGGTGGTCGTAGACGCTTACGACCTCGTGTTCGAGGATGTCCTTGAGTTGTTTGAGATCGACGACGAAGCCCGTCACAGGATCGACCTCGCCAGCTACAGTGACCTCAAGCGTGTAATTGTGGCCATGGCCGTTGCGATTCGCGCACTTGCCGAAGACCTTATGGTTCTCCTCGTCGGACCATGAGTCGATCCAATAATAGTGCGCAGAGGAGAATTCGGCTTTACGGGTAAGAAATATCATCTTTGCTCTCTTGAAATTAGACGTTCGGTAAAACAGTGCGGATGCACAACGATCAGCGACCGGTCCGGTAACTGCGCCCTTTCCATTCGACCGAGTGCCGAAACCGGTGATGAATCGTACTGCGAATCAGAAGATAAACAAACAATGGGATGCCAAGGACCGAGATTGCAACATCGGTAGCTGGAAAATTGGACCGTGCCACGCGCGCATAAAAGCGCCACAAGGTTCGCGCCCACAATAGCAACAATGCTGCGCGCTGCCAGCCCACAAGCCACGGGGTCCCCAGCGCCAGTGCTGGCAAACCGAAATACAGCAACAGATCGAGGACTCTCCATGCTGCCAGGTAGATCGGCCTCGGGAACAGAACCGCGAGATTCTTGGTCCAGCCTTCGATCATCGCCGCCGTCGTACGATACATCCTCGTAGAGAGCGCTTCCGGGGCGTAGCGGAAACGGATTGTCTTTCGGTTGCGTTTGAAGTTTTGCGCCAGCGCAACGTCTTCCAGCACTTCGTTTCCAACTGCACGGTGTCCTCCAACGTCGAAGTACGCCTCCTTTTCGACGAGAAGGAACTGTCCGTTCGCAGCGGCGATTCGATATTCCGGGTCGTTTACCTGCTTCATCTGGTAGACGCTGGCGAGCTCCGAATAGACCAGCGGCATCACTGCTCTCTGCCAGAAGCCGCTGACTAGCTGTCGTGGCGAGTAGGAGAGCAGCAACGCGTGGTGTCGCTCGGCCTCCCTCATCGACCGGGAGAGATCGTTTGGATCGTGCACCGTGTCCGCGTCCGTGAACAACAACCACTTGCCGCGCGCCGCCTGTGCAGCCGTCCAACAGGCGTTGTTCTTTCCGGTGAAGCCACCGCGGCTGCTCAGGTCGAGCAGCGGTGCATCGAATACGATCACCCCAACATTCCTCGAGGCGAACTCCTCTGCGATGGCTCGCGTTCGGTCGCGAGAGTCGTCGTTGACGACGATCAGCTCCCAATGGCGGCCGAGTTCGAAGCCGGTTTCCGACTGGCTGACGATTGAGGCCACGCAGGCGGCAAGCGAAGCCTCCTCATTCCGTGCCGGCACGATTACCGAGAGCTCGAGTTCGGCTTGTTCGCTTGGCTGTTCGGCGTCCGGGGTCACGACTCGTATTATAGGAAGGTGGAGCGTGCGGTGCGGACAGTATTCGGAAGTCTGGTGTTGATGCTGCTGATTGCTGGTTGCGATCGAGGTCAGCATCCTGAGCAGGTAAACAAGGTCGCCCCGTCGTTTTCGATCAGCGACGGAGCCGCTTCAGCCGATCTGTCAAAGCTCCGAGGCAAAGTCGTGCTGTTGAACTTCTGGGCCTCGTGGTGCGCGCCATGCATCGAAGAGATTCCTTCGCTCGAGGAGCTGCAGCGCAGGATGCCAGAGGTTTCGGTCGTCGCGATCAGTACCGACGAAGATCAAACGGCGTACAAGCGGTTTCTCTCAGAGCATCATGTGTCGTTGCACACGGTCTGGGATGGCAAACAGAGCGTCAATCCGCTCTACGGCACGTATCGCTATCCGGAGACCTATGTAATCGATCGCAACGGGATGCTGCGGCGGAAGTTCATCGGGCCGCAGACGTGGACGAGCCCGGAGATTATGGAGTATCTGGCGAAGCTATAGCTCCGTGCGACTCGCGCATGGGCGACCAGACGGTGCGGATGTCGTGTGCCCGCATACCCGCTCGGTGTGCGGCTTCCAGGCCCTCATCGGAATCTTCAAAAACGATCACTCGCTCGGGCTTCACCCGCATGCGGCGGGCAGCCTCGAGGTAGACGTCCGGAGCGGGCTTTCCGTGCTCGACATCGTCGGCGGTAACAATGGTGTAGAAGAGCGGTCGCAGGCGCGTAGCAATCAGGGTCGCTTCCACATTTTTTCTCACGCCGTTGGACGCGACGGAGATCGGGACCTTGCCAAACCATTCGCGGGCGACATCGGTGACGACCTTGATCTCCTGGATCAGGTTGACGCTGGCAAGGTAGGCTTCGTTCGTTCGCTCATAGAAGTCTCCGCGAGCCAGCGACTCCACCTTGAAGTCAGCCTCGTAGGCATTGAGCAGATCTTCGGGACCGAGGCCGTGACGGGGGTGATACCATTCCGGCGTAACGGTAAGGCCGAGTGGAGCAAGAGCCTGCTGGATCGAGTTGAGGTGCGCAGCAGCACTGTCGACGAGCGTTCCGTCGCAGTCGAAGACCAAGGCGTCGAAGGTGCCTTTCTCAAGATGGAACGCCATGGATTGCATTCTACGGATTGAGTCCAACTGCTGCCCTCCCCGGGTAAAAATCGCGCAAAATATTCTAAAAATGAGACTTAGATTGGTATTTCGATGCCAAATCATTCGAAAACCGACTTACAAAGTTTTCTAGTCGATTCGATTTACGGTTCCTGAGAAAGACTCAATACCTGTATTTGCCCCACTTCTTAAGGATAGCAATCCGGTGGGAATTAATCGGCACATATTATCGGCCATATCTAACTGATTTGTAGTGGCTTGCCAGATTGCGGGGGTTGACACGCATGCAAGAAACACCCGAGCGGGAGCCATAGGCTCATTGCAGAATTACGCCCATCCTTCGCGATGAACTGCAAGGGATGGGCGACCGAAACAGTTGCGACAGATCTACTGGTTGACGCCGCTGGCGAGGAAGCCGCCGTCGACGACGAGAATCTCTCCGGTGACAAAGGCGGATGCGTCTGAGGCAAGGTAGATGGCCGCGCCGATAAGTTCTTCGGTCTTTCCAAAGCGGCCCATGGGGGTACGCATCAGGAGTTCCTTGCCGCGGTCGCTCTCGTCGAGAAGCTTCTGATTGAGGGCGGTACGGAAGACGCCAGGGGCGATCCCATTGACCGTAACGCCACGCGAGCTCCACTCGACGGCGAGGGACTTGGTGAGGGCGGCGACGGCGGCCTTGGAGGCGGCGTAGGCGGTGACCTCTTTGAGAGAGACGAAGGAGTTCAGCGAGGCGATATTGATGATGCGTCCGTAGCCACGCTCGAGCATGTGCTTGCCGAAGATCTGGCAGGCGCGGAGAGTCCCGGTGACATTGGTGTCCATAATGTCGTTCCAGGTCTCCTCGGAGACGGTAAGGGTGGGCTCGCGCTTGATCTTTCCGGCAGAGTTGATGAGGATATCGACCTTGCCGAACTCCTTGAGGGTGCCTGCGAGTACTGCCTCCAGGGAAGCGCGATCGCCCACGTCGGAGGTGAGGCGCAGCGTGCGACGGCCTTTAGCCTCGATAGCCTGGGCGGCCTCTTCGACCTGCTCGGCGCGGCGGGAGGTGGCGACGACATCGGCTCCGGATTCAGCAAGACCGACCGCCATAGCGAGGCCGATGCCCGAGGTACCACCTACGACTACGGCTGTCTTGCCGGTGAGATCAAACAAAGAATGCGCCATGAAAAACGTTCCTCTCCTGCGTAAGAATTACTTTGAAGGCTTCTGTGCTGCGGGCAGCTTTTGGAGAATGGCATCGACGACCTGCTCTGGAGCACGATCATTCACTATACGCAAAGCGTCGGCCGGAGGCTCGAGAGTGTCCAGCTGACTCTTGAGCAAAGCTGGGTTCATAAACTCATGGTGGCGCTCGGCGAGCCGTTCTGCGATGAGTTCGGGAGAGCCGTCAAGCCAGATAAAGGTGACCGCACCCTTAGGAAGACTCACCTCAAGCGTGTCGCGATATCTCTGCTTGAGAGCAGAGCAGGCCAGAATACCGCTCTTCCCTGCATCATTCCAACCGCGCATGAGCTGATTCAGGGTCTCGAGCCAGGGTTGGCGATCTTCGTCATTAAGCGGATGGCCGGCGGCCATTTTCACTTTGTTGGCCTCGGGGTGGTAGTCGTCGGCGTCAGCGAAGACGGCCCCCGTACGGCTGGCGAGCAGCTCACCAATCGTAGACTTTCCGGAGCCAGTGACGCCCATCAGAACAACAATCATTCGTGCCTGTTCCTTTTCAAAGGTAAAACTATGATCCCAGAAATACGGGCCGAATGTGTCGCTCAAAAAGATTCCCGGTCACATTTCGCGCGACGGATTCCTCGTTGGCCTGAAGCGCATCGAGGTAGCGCGGTCCCATCTTGGCTGCAACCTTGAAACCGACATGCAACAGCTGCCGGAGGCTGGGATTGTAGGCCGTATTGGATTGGTCGTGACGGAGCGCCGAGACGTACTGCTGGCTGGTCCAGTGATCGACATCCTCGGGCGAGGGAAGCTTCGCCGGATCGATGTCGATAACAGTCGCATATGGGGCACAGAGCTCCTCGCGGTGACTGTACGCCTCACGGTAGACCTCTTTCGCGATCGCAAGCCCTGAGCCTCCCGCTTCGGCAAGACCAATGAGTTCCTCCAGCCATGTGGTTCCGGCCGTCTTGAGGTGAACACCGGCGCCGGTCCGAATAACAGCATCGTGGATGGACTTGTAGATCGAAAACTTGTCGGAGCCCGAGTGCACGCTGAGCTTGAGGTTCGCGGGAAGCCCATAGGTCTTCACCGCGAAGGCGATGGCTGCAAGGTCTTCGTTGAACTCTTTGTCGAACTGCACGACATCACCAACGTAGTCCACACCCTTGTTAAAGCGGCCCGTGAACTTGGGAGCGATGGTCTGAATGGGAATCTTTTCATCGGCGATGGCGGCAAGAATGATAAGCAGCTCGACCGGGGTCTGTGGCGAGTCCGTCTCGTCCATGGACACCTCGGGAATGAAGTTTCCAGTGCCTTTCTTCTCGACGAGGAAGCGATAGATGCTGCCGGCGTCCTGCACGGCAGCGAGGAACTTGTTTGCAACAGCGGTGACAAAGGCCGCATCGGTGTGGAAAGGCTCGGCTACACCGGGGATGGTCACGGTGCCGATAAGCTCCGGATGACGCACGACGAAGGCCTCAACATCGGCTGCGGCGGCGGGCTTGCCGATCATCTCTGCCACGTCGAGGGTAAAGAAGTCGCAGGGCGCGAGAAAGCGCTCAACGGTGCCGAGGTTGATGTGGTCCGCGTCGAGGAAGTACGACGTCTTCCAGCCGAGTTCCTGAACGGCGGCGTCGGCGGCGCGACGGGTCTGCGCCGGGTCTGAACCGATGATGTTGTGCTCGCGATTGGATTTGTTCCAGACGGGAGAGACTTCGACGCCGGCTTGCGCGGCCTGAACGCACGCGGCAAGTTGCGCCTTTGCCTGGTGGGCGAAACGGTCGCCCACACCGATAGAGAATCTAGGAAGCTGCCTGCTCATGCTTTCACCCATTTACTTTTTATTGATGCACTGGTCCAACCACTTTTACAACCGTCCCAGCATATCCATAACAACGGCTTCGCGCAAATCCTCTTGAAAAAGCTTTTGCCTGCCAGGGTAAAGCGGTATATCTGAAGCCACATAAGCAATCTGCAGGTCTTCATTCCGATACGACGAAAGACGTGTTACTGATGATCTGGATGCGGCTACGCCGCGGGGCGAGCGCACCGGGGAAGAGTTCCCAAATGCGTAATCCACACCTGGAGTTGGCTAGTCTTTGAAACGGCCGCGATAGGCCCAGAGACCGAGACCGGGATTGGAAATGTAAAAGATCTCCTCACCGTCGACCGTGTTCCAGCCATCCTTGAGCGTTTCGGGGTTGTACTTCGCGGTGTACTCGGCGAGATCGCCATATTCAAAGTGGACGCTCTCGATCTCCTGCCGGGTGAGATGGCCGGGGCAGTAGCGGATAGTGAAGCGGCCTTCGCTGGAGCCGTGGATAAGGTGCGCTGCTGCGCTGAGATTACCGGCGAGGGCGGGGTCTTCTTTGACTGCTTCGAGGGTACGCGGTGTTCCACAATAGCCGTACTTCCGGATCAGCTTGTCGATTGCACCGTCTTCACCGAACTCATGGACAGCGGGTGCGAGGACAATCAACTCGGCATTGTCAGCGAGGGCCATGCGGGTACGGTAGACGCTCTTGTTACCGAGCCATGTAGAGCGAAACTCATGGGGGTCAAGGAAGACAACTGCCTTCTTGATCTCGCGATCGAGCATCTGAAAGTTGACCTCGAGGGAGAGCGCGGCGGCAAGGTTGAAGCACTCCACGTCATCGCCGATGTAGAGTCCGCGGACGACGAGTTTCCCGGCAGTGTTTTTACCTACGACTGTCTGGACGTAGACGATGGGAAGGCTCGTCGCGAAGTGGTCGCTGGCGTAGTTGAGCACGCGGCGGACAGGTGTATCGGCACGACCCATCATGCGCTCCATGCCATAAACGGCACCCAGGAAGTGTGAGCGATGAATGCCGATGGAGCCGCCGGTTCCGACAAAGATGTTCTTGTTGTAGTTGGCCATGCCGACGACCTCATGCGGTACGACCTGTCCGATGGAGAGGATAAGGTCGTGGCCGCCGTCGCGGAGGAGCTTGTTGACCTGCGCGGGCCAGGGATAGTCGACCTTGCCCTCGGAGACCTCGTAAAGAAAGGCGCCGGGCACTTCGCCTAGCGTGACGACGTCGTTGCGCCAGTCGTGGACGCGAAAGAGCTCGCGTGGAGTCGCGCCGTACATTGTGGAAATCTCTGAATCGGTCATGCCCTTGTGGGTTCCGAGCGCAGGAAGGACGTCGGTGAGCCGGTCGCCGTAGTACTGCCACGCCAACTCAGTGAGAACGCCTGACTGGGAGTGAAAGCGAGTGAAGTCGGGCGGAACGGCAAGGACTCTGTTCCTGCCTCCGATGGCATCCAAAGCGAAGAAGAGTGCGGTGCGAAGGTCGTCGGCCGACATCTCAGTGGTCGGACTACCGGCGGCGAAGTAAAGGCTCATGGCATTTCATCTTACGCTTGAGAGTCGCGTGGTAAAACCACTTCCGATGCGAGGAGAACACGATGGTGGAACACGATATTGAGTTAACAACCGCAGACGGCAAAGCGGATGCAGTTCTTTTCACGCCAACCGAAGAGACCGCGCTGCCAGGCATTTTGCATATCCCGGACATCAGGAGTATCCGCGAGACGCACCGCGCAATGGCACGCCGGCTGGCTGCCGAGGGATACACCGTGCTGATGCCGAATCCGTTCTACCGGACGGCCAGGCCTCCGGTGATGGGGCCGGAGATCAAGCACGGAAGCCCTGAGTTCGTGAAACGCATACAGGAGCTGAGCGCTCCCTTTACCCCCGAGGGACTTGAGCGTGACCTTTGCATCTTTCTCGATTACCTGCTGACGCGCCCATCGACCGCCATGGGAAAGGTAGGAGCCGTGGGATATTGCATCGGTGGCGGCATCGCCCTGCGGGCAGCCGCAGTGAAGCCTGACCGCGTCGGCGCGGTGGCGTCGTTTCACGGAGGAGGCTTGTACAAGGAAGGCAATCCAGCAAGCCCGCACCTGGCGCTTCCGCGAGTGAAGGCGCGGCTCTACTTTGGCCATGCAGTGGATGACAAGAGCATGACGTCGGATGATATCTCCGGTCTTCAAGGCGCATTGGAGTTGTGGGGCGGAGAGTACACCAGCGAAGTATATGAAGGCGCCCACCACGGATGGACGGTTCCAGACAATCCTGCTTACAACAAGCCGCAGGCTGAGCGCGCCTTTGCGAAGATGAAGGCGTTGTTCAAAGAGACATTACCGTAAGCTTGACGCGCTTGTAGGGGTGCAATAACAACGGGGCATGATCGCGTGGTCATGCCCCGTTGTTATAAACAGGAGCTCTACAGCTTGTAAGCCTTCTTCACGAGATTGACGGTCAGGTCCTTGACCACCTCGAAAGCCTCATTCTCATCAAGCCTGTGTTGGGCCACCAGGTTGCCGAGGAAGGCGCAATCGATTCGACGGGCAACGTCGTGTCGCGACGGAATCGAGAGGAAGGCACGAGTGTCGTCATTGAAGCCGACGGTGTTGTAGAAGCCGGCAGTCTCTGTCGCGGTCTCGCGAAAGCGCATCATGCCCTCCGGTGAATCGTGGAACCACCACGGCGGTCCGAGCCTCAGCACAGGATAGTGACCGGCCAGCGGTGCGAGCTCGCGTGAGAAAGTCGACTCATCGAGAGTGAAGAGGATGAAGGTGAAGTTGGTCGAGTTGCCGTACTTCGAAAGCAACGGTCGCAGGTTGCGGACGTACTCTGTCGCCGACGGAATATCGGCTCCCTTGTCGCGGCCGAACTTCTCGTAGACCAGCTTGTTGTGGTTACGGATGCTTCCCGGATGTAGCTGCATCGTCAGGCCGTCTTCAGCAGACATACCAGCCATCTCAGTAAGCATTTGGGCCTGGAAGAGCTGCTGCTCTTCCGCAACAGACCGACCCGACAGGATGCGTTGGTAGAGTGACTCCGCAGTGTCCGGATCGAGGTCAGCGGTCATCGCGGTAAGGTGGCCATGGTCGGTCGCCGTGGCTCCCATGGAGCGGAAAAACTCGCGCCGGTTGCGCAAGGCGTTCAGATAGCCCTTGAAGGTCCCAATGTTCTCGCCGGTAATGGCGCCTAGCTTCTCGATGTTCTCGCGGAAGCCCGCGTACTCGGCGTCGATCACAGCGTCTGGTCGGAAGGTAGGAAGCACCTTCCCCTTCCATCCAGACTCGCGAATGGCCTTATGGTGCTCAAGAGTGTCGAGGGGAGAGTCGGTGGTCGCGAGCACCTCGATGTTGAACTTTTCGAACAGGGCGCGGGGGCGAAACGCCGGCGTCTGCAGTGCTCGATCGATGACGTCGTAGTACTCGTCAGCATTCTCAGGACGCAGACGTTCGGTCAATCCGAAGTTGACACCGAGCGAGTAGTCGAACCAGAGCCGCGTCGGGGTTCCGCGGAAGAGGTAGTAGTGCTTTGCAAAGATGCGCCAGACCTCACGCGGATCGGCCTGGTGCTTTCCGTCGAGCTGCGGTATGCCGAGCGACTCCAGCGAGACACCCTGCGAGTAGAGCATCCGGAAGATGTAGTGGTCCGGCTGAATGAAGAGAGCCGCGGGGTTGGGAAAGGCCTCGTCCGTGGCAAACCAGGCCGGGTCTGTATGTCCGTGGGGGGAGAGGATCGGGAGGTCACGCACGGTCTCGTAAAGCTTTGCGGAGATAGCGCGGGCCGCAGGATCGGAGGGGAGCAACCGCATAGAATCAAGCATTCAAAAGCACCTCAAATAATCCACAAGTAAGCGATAACGTTAAATCAGCTGAAACGACCCCCTCGAACGTGCCCGCGTATTACGTGCGAGTCCGAACAAATCGCAACCACAGAAGCCTATCAAATGAGGCATACAAGTGGTCGACCAATTTCCCACACCCAGAGAGCATGAAGAAATAATCCCCAAAAAGAGAGGCGCCGCAAAGCGAGCGCCTCTCTCTCATACAACGGCTGGTCTACGGAATGTAATAGCGCATCCCCGTAAAGATCATGTTGTTGTTCGCACTGGGAGCACCACCTACGCCGGTCCACGCATTACGAACGAGATAGCTGTACACGCCAGAGTACTGAAGACGGCCATACTTGGGGCTGTTGTAGAAGCGATAGGTGAACCCCGCTGTTCCTTCGATGACAACTCGGGTGGCTCCCAGGCAATTTGCCGGGGTACCGGGGTTATAGGGAGGACCGCCTGCAAGGCCGTTGCCGGCACTGGTAGGCAGGGTCTCGGTGTCGCAACCA
>Ga0163162_10002585_pt1 | contig 17137 bp, 18 predicted proteins | sample S55metaG_FD_115310 | JGI IMG/M metagenome (GOLD analysis project Ga0163162, IMG submission 115310) | Switchgrass rhizosphere microbial communities from Kellogg Biological Station, Michigan, USA - S5-5 metaG | ecosystem: Host-associated > Plants > Roots > Rhizosphere > Soil | place: USA...
AATTCGTCAATATTATTGTAAACCCTCATTATATGAGTAAAACACAAAGTTAATTTTTAGTTGATGGGATTAACAACCGGAGTGTTTGCGCTTTGTAAATTTCTTTTACCGCGCTGTATGTACATCTGATACTTTTAATTCCCTGACGGTATTTACCAGTTCCATAACTTCCCAGGCATCCTCAATTTTGAAATTGCCGCTACGTGTGCGCCTTAATTTCGACAGATAAGCCCCGTTATCCAAAGCAGCTCCAAAATCATTCACCAATGAGCGAATATAAGTGCCCTTGCTGCACACCACCCTGAAATCAACTTCGGGCAGTTCAACACGGGTTAGCTCAAATTCCATTATGGTTACACTACGCAGTTTTAGCTCCACATCCTCGCCCCGACGTGCCTTTTCGTACAAGCGCTCACCATCAACTTTGATGGCGGAGTGCGCAGGAGGATATTGCTGGATGTCGCCAATAAACTGTTTGCAGTTATTACGCAGCATTTCTTCGGTGAGTTGGCTGATGTCGAAACTTTTGTCGGGTTCAGTTTCCATGTCGTATGATGGCGTGGTTGCGCCTAATACCATGGTACCGGTATATTCCTTTTCTTCGGCCTGGAAAGTATCTATCTGCTTGGTCATTTTACCGGTGCAGATGATCAGCAAACCTGTAGCCAGCGGATCAAGCGTGCCCGCATGACCAACCTTTAGTTTAAGCGGCTTAAACGAATTGCGGAGTTTGCCAACCACATCAAAGCTTGTCCACTGATATGGCTTATTAACCAATAAAAGCTGACCTTCAGCAAACTCCTCTATTTTAGTGTACGTATTCTTCAAATCTTCTATTTACCCGGATCAAATTATCCGTTTTCGCAAAGGTACGATTTTAGGATTGATTGAAGGAGCAATCAGTCTGCAACCAAGGGTATAACAACAGGTACGGGGCTATATAGCCCCGTACCTGTTGTATCAAAAAGAATATTTAATTATTTACCTTGTAATTGATAGCCGCTTAGCATCAGGCCGATGATAACGACTCCAATAATGATTCTGTACCAGCCAAATACTTTAAAGCCTTTGCGTTCAACAAAGGTTATAAAGGTTTTTATAGCCAGCAATGCAACTATAAAAGCAATGACATTCCCTATGGCCAAAAATTTGATCTGTTCGCTGGTAAACAATGTTCCAGTGTGTGTTTTATGAAAATCCCAAATCTCTTTTAGGGTTGCACCAAACATAGTGGGCACTGCCAAAAAGAACGAAAATTCTGCAGCTGCTGTGCGGGTTAACTTTTGACTCATACCGCCAACAATAGTTGCTGCCGAACGTGAAACACCCGGAATGACTGCCAAACATTGAAACAGGCCTACTTTAAGCGCCGTAGCGTAGCTGATTTTTGCTTCCTCTTTTACAACAGGTTTATTAAACCATTTATCAACAAATAATAATATTACGCCGCCAATTAAGAGGGAGAAAGCTACTACAAGCGGGCTTTCCAATAAAATATCGATCTTCTTTTTTAATAAAACACCAACTATTACAGCGGGGATAACACCAACTATTAATTTAAAATAAAAATCAAACGATTTAAAGAAACGCTTAAAATACAAAATTACAACCGACAAGATAGCGCCTAATTGAATTGCAACTTCAAACAGCTTTACAAAGTCGTCTTGGCCTATCCCCATAAATGCGGAGGCTATAACCATGTGCCCAGTCGACGAAACAGGCAAAAATTCAGTTATCCCTTCAATTATTGCAAGGATAATAACGTGGATGAGATTCATTGGAGATTTTAAGGGGTTGAGGTAGAGGTATACGTTATTTACAGCAGATGTGTTTTATTGTAAACAGATCTGCTGTAAAAATGAGCGTAGTAATGTATTAATTAGCCGAAGGCTTTTTAAGAATAGCGAAGAAACCTAAAGCAAAGCCACCCAAAACTACTATTGGGGCAATAACAATTTTGGTAGTACTGTAAATATCGGTAGTACCCGACATCAGCACAAAGCCGAAAGCAACAACAGCCACGCTGATGATCAGCATACGGTAATTGCTTTTATCAAATATGAATTGTACCGGCTGTGCTGGCGCAGTAGCTTTTGCAGCACCTGCAGTTGCCGGCGAAGCCGCAGCAGCTGTTTTTACAGGAGCGGTTGGTTTAAATTTTTGTGCCATATCTTTTAATTATTGAATTATCGTGTTAATAAATTAGTGATTTAAAGCTTTGACAAAACCTTTCAGCTTTAACCCTTCGCCTTTAACCTCTATCTGTACAGATCGTATATTTTTAAACGTAAAAACTTGTTAACTGCTAAAAACGTGCTAAAGCCAGATATAAAAACACCCAGGCCAACAACACCTAAAAACACAATGCCAAACTCGGTGTAGTTTTGTAAAAACACAAGGTCGGGTACATTATCGTAAGCTACATACAAGGTAGCTATTAACAAGATAATGGCGATTAATCCACCAAGTAAACCATGCCAGATGCCGTACAGCAAAAAAGGCTTACGGATAAATCCTTTGGTTGCCCCAACCAATTGCATTGATTTGATCAGGAATCGTTGCGAATAAATGGCCAGCCTGATGGTATTATTGATCAAGGCTACCGAAAGCACCACAAAAATACCGGCGAACGTAAGGATGATCAAACTGATGGTTGTTACATTCTGGTTCATTTGGTCAACCAGTGATTGCTGGTATTTAACCTCTTTTATCAATGGATTTTTAAGCAGTTCGGCTTTAAATTTCTCTATATCCTTGTTATTGGCGTATTCAGCTTTCAAATAAACATCAACTGATTGCGATAGCGGGTTATATCCTAAAAACTTCACAAAATCTTCGCCAAGATCTTTTTGCAGGTTACGGGCGGCAAGCTCTTTACTTACGTATTGCGTTTGCTTAACTATCACGTTACCGTCCAGTTGTTTTTGAAGCTGCAATACATCGCTTTCGTGGGCGGCATCATCAACAAAAATATTAAGCACGATGTTTTCCTTAACATAGCTCGAAATATTTTTAGCATACACCAGTATTAAACCCAACAGTCCTACCATTAACAGCACCATGGCAATACCAAATACAGTTGAAATGTATATGGTTTTCGTTTTTTTAGAGGATGCGCTTGCTTCGAATTCTTCCATTTAGTTGCTTTAGATATGAGATGTGAGACATGGGATTTGAGACAACTCCTTCTCTCATGATAACATCATATTTGTGCGAAAATAAGAAACCCACCCTAAAGGTAAAAGTTTATTGCTTATAAATATTGTTTAATAACGCTTTAGCTAAACAGATTTAACATTTATTAACAAGCCGAACCGGGATTTGGGTTGATTTTCCGGATTACACAGATTTTCCTTCAATAGAGTACAATCCGAGAAATCAAAGAAATCCCACCAAATCCTGGTTCAGACAAATTAAACTCCAAATTCTGATATAAATCTGGAGTTAAACAAACCGCCATTGCCATTGTTGTTAACTTATGACAAAGCCAGCAAACGAAAAAGATAAACCTTCGCCATCAGATACCCCGACCCACAGGCCGGCCGATGATGGGCATAAAAGCAAAATACGCAAGGAAGATAAACAATACCATGCCGATAACCCTCATGGCGGCGATATTGCCAAAAAACATGAAAAAGAAGAACAGCCGGTTCATTCGGTTAAGAGTGTGCCGAAAAAGTGAGTTTCTCTCAAAGCGTCATTGCGAGGCACGAAGCAATCGCACACGATACAGGGCGACTCTGTAGGTCGGAAATTGCTTTGTTCCTCGCAATGACGCTCTTTTTTACCCTAAGATCCAGACTTACGACTTAACAATCCCTGCCGAATTAAACTGCAAATCATACAATTTCCGGTAATGGCCGTTCTCAATTTTAAGCAGTTCCTGGTGGGTGCCCATTTCCATGATCTCGCCGTGGTCAAGTACGATGATCCTGTCGGCATTTTGAATAGTTGAAAGCCTGTGGGCTATCACTATGGCTGTACGGCCTTCCATTAATTTATTGATGGCATTCTGGATCAGGATCTCCGTTTCGGTATCTACAGATGAGGTTGCCTCGTCCAAAACCAAAATTGCGGGGTTGTACACCAAAGCCCGGATAAATGAGATCAATTGCGATTGGCCTGCCGAAAGTGTAGAGCCGCGTTCCATCACATTATAATCATAGCCACCGGGTAAGCGTTCAATAAAATCATGCGCACCAACGTCTTTGGCAGCGGCTATAATTTGATCGCGGGTGATGGCCGGGTTATTCAGGTTGATGTTATTGGCTATAGTATCGCTGAACAAAAACACATCCTGTATTACGGTGGCTATTTGCGAACGCAGATAGTTCACATCGTAGTCATGAATATCGTGCCCATCCACCTTGACAGAGCCTTTACCTATTTCATAAAATCGGTTCAGGATATTTATGGTCGAGGATTTACCTGCGCCTGTTGCACCAACCAAAGCCAGTGTTTCACCGGGTTTGATGTGGAAGCTGATGTTTTTCAACACCCAATTCTCATCATTATAGGCAAACCATACCTGATCAAAGCTGATATCGCCCTGCAGCCTGCCGGTTTTTAGCGTCCCCTTATTTTCGGCCACCTCATCGGTATCTAATACTTTAAAGATCCTGTCGGCACCAACCATACCCATTTGAAGCGTATTGAATTTATCGGCCAGTTGGCGGATAGGCCTGAAGAGCATATTAAGCAGTACAATAAAGCTGGTTATTAAACCCGGGGTAATGCCCTTACCTGATGATGCTATAGTTAACAGTTGACTGTCAGACAGCATCCTTTTACAACCATACCAAACCAGCAAGCCCATACACACTGCAAACAGAATTTCCACCACCGGAAAAAATATCGAATAGTACCAGTTTGAGCGGATATTGGCATCGCGGTACTTCTCGTTCACAGCTTTAAACTTGCGCATTTCCTGGTCTTCACGGGCAAAGATCTGGATCACACTGATACCAGAAATATGCTCGGCCAAAAAGGTATTGAGCCGCGCCACCTGGGTACGCACCTCCTGGAACGACGATTTGATGGCTTCCTTAAATACGTATGTTGAAGCAAAAAGGAAAGGCATCGGGATCAGTGTAATCAAAGCCAACTTCCAGTCCTGCCAAAGCATATAACCTATAACCGCCACTACCAGCAGCATATCCCCCATAATGGAGATCAGCCCTTCCGAAAAAATATCCGCAATGGTTTCCAGGTCGGATACCGTGCGGGTAATGAGCATACCGATAGGGGTGCGGTCGAAGTATTTTAACCTTAAACTGGTGATATGGTTAAAAATATCGATCCTTAAATCGCGGATAACGTATTGACCCAATGCATTGGTTAAATAAGTTTGATAATACTGGGCAATGGTTTGGATAATAAGCTGGGCAATCATAAGCTCAACCATAAAAACGAGACCGTTATAGTCGTCATTCAAAATATTAACATCCAGCGTGCGCTGTATCAGGATTGGCTGCAGCAAAGCATTCGCTGCTATAAAAATGGTCAGAAAAGTAGCTATAACAAACGTTTTGTTATAAGGCTTAACGTAATGCATTACCCGGCTTAGCAGCTTCCAGTCAAGGGCCTTTCCGGTTACGCCCCCCCCGCCCCCTGAAGGGGGTGCTGCTTGTTTGGTTGCTTCCCCATTCGCTACTGTGGAAGTTCCCTGCTTAGTATCGTTTTTCTCTTTAGCCACTATCTCAAAGTTAAAGTATAATTATATATCGTCAAATCCATTTACCACTCTCCGCATAGTTTCCCCTTCAGGGGGTTAGGGGGTACGGATATTTAATCTCGGTCAAATACAAGCCACAGGCAGGTACACTGGTACCGGCGTTTGAGCGGTTTTTACTTTCAATAATCTCGCGGATGCCTTCGGGTTCCATTTCTTTTCTGCCAATCATAATTAACGTCCCCACAATGGCGCGTACCATATTGCGTAAAAATCTGTCGGCAGTAATATGGAAAACAACGCCGTTATCAGTTTTCACCCATTCAGCACGGGTTATTTTACAGTTATTGGTTTTTACCTGCGTGTTCGATTTACTGAAACAGCTAAAATCAATATACTCCATCATGATAGCCGCTGCCTGGTTCATCAGTTCAAGGTCGGGCACATCGCGTAATTGCCACGAAGCTCCCTGCAAAAAAGGATCTTTATTAAAATGGATATGATACTGATAGGAACGTGCCGTGGCATCAAAACGGGCATGCGCATCGGCATGTACGGGGATAACGTTTTTTATGGCGATATCGGGCGGAAGCAGGGCGTTGAGGCCCCTGGTTACCTGTTCATGGTTGATAGTTGATGGTTCATGGTTGACAACCTTACCATGATCTATGAACAATGAACTATCAACCTCAATATCAAAATGCGCGAAGAACTCTTTGGCATGTACGCCTGTGTCGGTACGGCCACAGCCTGTTGTTTCTATTGGCTGGCGCAGTATGGTGCCCGGGGCTTTGTTTAATACTTCCTGTACACTTACGGCATTTTGCTGTATCTGCCAGCCATGATAGGCAGTGCCGTTGTAGGCCAGTTCAATAAAATAACGCTGATTGGTGCTCACAAAGGCAAAGTTAATAATCTGCCGCCTATGCCGGGTTCATAATTTGGTCATAGTATTTATGACGGTTCGGTTATATAGGCTTTATAAATTGCCTCAAACACCAGTTTATTTTTAACAGCCAGATTGAAGGGCTTATTTATGAAGGTATTGCTATAGCCAATAGCTTTTGCCAGGTTACGCAAAACCTCAAAATAGGTTATCTCAATACCTTCAATGATCTGTACATAAAATACAATGAACACGTCGCGCTCCATGGCAGTTTTCCCGGTTTTAATTGCCGATATATAAGCCTCGAGCGTCATGGCTTTTATGCCAAGTACTGTTGTTTTTGACGGCGTTTCATTAATATTGTTGTAAATCGAATCGAGTTGGGTAAGCTGCTTCTGGGTGGCTTCATAACATTCCTGTACAGCCTCCTTTAAATAGGTTAATGATGCAAGCTCTTTTATCTCTTCAAAAAAATCAATCAGATGTTTTTTTCCAAAATAAATACTGTTCAGGTGCTCAAGGAAAATCTTTTTTAAATGGGCATTCTCAAACTTAACATCTTCGGGGTTTTGTTCACTAATAGGGGTCATTTGACAATAGTTTAAACACAATAAATATACATTAAATAATTGTCATTTAAAGCAAACGATATCGCTATTAAATTAGTGCTCCTCCAATAAGCAAAACATTTATATTTGCCTTTATAATTTTTAATATCATGCTGCAACGCATTCAAAGTATTTACCTTTTATTCGCCAGCCTTGTGCTGTTCGCCCTTTTCTTTTTTCCGCTTGCGCACAACGTTTATATTAATGATAAACCATCCAGCATTATGGTTACCGGTATTTATCAGGATGTAAATGGTGTACAACAACACACCGAATCATTTGTAGCCCTTACGGCTATAACTGCTATCGTAGCCCTTATACCGTTAGTCATCATTTTTCTATACAAAAACCGTAAGCAGCAAATAGCTTTTTGCTACAGTGCTATGCTTGTACTTATTGGCTATAGCTTTTGGATGGCGCAAACTGTTAAAGGCGCCGCGGGCAACATCACACTTGATACCCACTCTATGGGGATTGGCCTGTTCCTGACCTCATTAAGCATCATCCTGATCATCTTTGCGCAAAAAAGCATTAAAAAAGATGAGAAGCTGGTAAAATCAGCTGATAGGCTGAGGTAAGCCAAGGTTACTATTAAGTCAATAGTACTAAGCCGGAAGTTACAAGTCCGGCTTTTCTCTTTTCTATACTTATGACTTTGGGCTAAAGACTAAGTTGCTTTTTGCGATCCGAATGTAAAAAGCAATTGAAAATCCCTATTCTACACCTTTACTAAAGGTATTCCTTTCAAAGAAACAGGCCTTAAAAATTGGCAAAAAAGATAATCCATATTATGAAATTATTAATTAACTGGTTTTTTTTCAGCCAATTAGTGATTTATTTACAATAATACAGCTAAACTTCAATCTATCCCAACTTCCCTATTGGAATTGTAAAACATTAACACTATCTTTGCGCCCGATTTGGCGATGTTGCCAAATTCGTTATTTTAATTCATGAACAACCCATTTATTGAACTGGGAATCCGTCATGATATTGTTAATGCCATCTCTGAGTTAGGATTTGAAAATCCTACACCAATCCAGGAGCAGTCAATCCCGGTATTGTTAACAGGCAGCAACGATTTTGTCGGATTAGCCCAAACCGGGACCGGAAAAACTGCTGCCTTTGGCCTACCACTGTTGGAACTGCTTGATTTCGAAGAAAATCATCCACAGGCACTTGTCTTATGCCCAACACGCGAACTTTGTTTACAGATCGCGAACGACATCAAGAATTACTCCAAAAAAATGAACAACGTACACGTTGTTGCCGTTTATGGAGGTGCAAGCATTATGGATCAATTACGCCAGATCAAACGCGGCGTACAGATCGTAGTAGCTACACCAGGACGTATGCTTGATATCATAAACCGTAAGGCTATCGACTTTTCGGCTGTGAAGTATGTAGTATTGGATGAGGCTGACGAAATGCTCAATATGGGCTTTCAGGAAGACATTGATAGTATCTTATCTACCACACCCGAAGAGAAAAAAACCTGGCTATTCTCGGCCACAATGCCTGCAGAAGTTAGGCGGATTGCCAAAAAATACATGGACAATCCGTTTGAGCTTACTATGGGCGCAAAAAACACCGGCAATGCCAATATCGAGCATGAGTACTATATAGTACGTGCCCGTGACAAGTATGCCGCATTTAAACGTATTGTTGACTTTAACCCTGATATTTTTGGTATCGTATTTTGCCGTACCAAAATTGAAACCCAGGAAATTGCTGAATCACTGATCAAAGACGGCTACAATGCCGATTCATTGCACGGTGACCTTTCACAGCAACAACGCGATAAAGTAATGAAACGCTACCGTGAGCGCAGCCTGCAATTGTTAATTGCTACTGACGTTGCAGCACGTGGTATCGACGTTAACGACGTAACTCACGTTATTAACTATTCATTACCTGATGAAATCGAAAATTACACTCACCGTAGCGGCCGTACCGCCCGCGCAGGTAAAACAGGTGTATCAATCTCTATCGTAAACGCTAAAGAATTAGGCAAGATCCGCCAGATTGAGCGTGTTATTGGTAAAAAGTTTGTAAAAGCTGAAATCCCAACAGGTTTTGACGTTTGCGAAAAACAATTATTCTCTATCGTTCACAAAGTACATAACGTAACTGTAAACGAAGAGCAGATTGATCAATACTTACCACGTATTTACGAGGAATTTAAAGATTTCACCAAGGAAGATTTCATTAAACGCTTTGCTTCAATTGAGTTTAACCGTTTCCTTGATTATTACAAAAATGCTCCTGACCTGAATGCCAGCGTTGAAGAAGGCCGTACCAGGTCTGAAGATCGTGGCGAACGCGGTAATGGAGTAAGAGGCAACTTTACCCGTTTATTTATAAACCTGGGTTCGGTTGACGAATTTAACCGCGGCGATTTGCTGGGTTACATTTGCAACACAACTAAAATCAGCGGTCGTACAGTAGGTAAGATCGATGTTAAAGGTGTGTACTCTTTCTTTGAGGTTCAGAACGAGGACGTTGATAAAGTGATGGCCAGCTTCAAAGAAGCCGAACATAAAGGTCGTCCTGTAAGGATAGAGATCTCAGGCGAAGGTACCAGTGATAACCGTGGCGGCGGCGAACGTCGTGAAGGCGGTTATCGTGGTGGCGAACGTCGCGAAGGCGGAGGTTACCGTGGCGGCGAACGTCGTGAAGGCGGCGGTTACCGTGGTGGCGAGCGTCGTGAAGGCGGTGGCTACCGTGGCAGCGAAAAGCGCGAACACAGTGGTGGTGGCGGTTTCCGTGATTTTTCAGGAAAACCCCGTGAAGATCGCCCTGAACGCAGAAGGAGATTTTAATCATCCATCATAAAAAAACCACCATGTGCAAAGCATGTGGTGGTTTTCATGAGCTTCCTTTAGTAAGAAGCATTAGTTTTAGTTTAGTTTTGTTAACAAAGCCTTTTAACCGCTGCATACGGGAATAAAGGCTTTTGTTGTTTAACGGCTAAATTCAACAATATCCGAATCAGGATAGCAAAGTGTTAGCTTATTATCTGTAAGCTCCTTAATACAAAACTTGGTATAAGGCCTGCTCCCCTGGTATGAGGTGTAAATAGTATCTTTTTTCACAAAATAATCCTCTTTACTCGCCTGCCCGTCATCCATAATAAAATCTTTATCCGTTATTGAAAGCTTGGTTGAACCATCTTTTGATTTCCAGTTACCTTCCAGCTTTTTATTGGCGGCAGGGGGCTGAGAACAAGAATATATCAATAACATACCTGCAAATGCAGCAAATATCGGAGCAAACTTTTTCATGACGGATCAGGATTTTTTAGAACGGCTTATGCCTCTGTTGTTGTTTTTATTGAGCAGGTTTATCAATTAGCTCAGATTTTTTTAAGTAAACGCGGTGCCCTTTTTTATTCACGTAAAAATAATGTGAATATTTGTCAATGTAGATGGTCTCACCATTAGGTCCAACTTTGCCGGCATATTTTTTGTCAGCAACTGTAGCTGCGCCTTTAGCTGCAATTTCGGATGTTTTATGGCCTATCTTTTTAGTGGTTTTGCTGATCTTACCACCAAGGGTTGAATCTTTATGGGTTTGGGCAAAACCCGGACTAACCATAAAAGTGCCGGCAGCAAACAAGGCTATTTTAAATAGATTTTTCATAAGTGACAGAAATTAAGTTTCTTTTACTAAAATCAACTCAATTTCTCGGCCAAATTTCTCATTTCTATCACAGGTGAGCGTTTTTGATATAAAATAGCATAAACAGCCTCGCAAATAGGGATGTTTACTCCATATTGCTTATTAACCTCGTGTAGGCAATTTACTGCATAATACCCTTCGGCAACCATATTCATTTCCAGTTGTGCCGATGTTACCGTATACCCTTTACCAATCATGTTACCAAACGTACGGTTACGGCTAAACTGCGAATAAGCGGTAACCAGCAGATCGCCCAGGTAGGCCGATTCCTTGATATCCCTGTCAATAGGGTGTACAGCAGCCACAAAACGCTCCAATTCGCGTATGGCGTTTGATATTAGCACCGCCTGGAAGTTATCGCCATAACCCACACCGTGGCAAATGCCGCTGGCTATTGCATAAACATTCTTTAATACAGCACCATATTCGGTACCGTAGATATCGTCGGAAATATTCGTTTTGATATACCGGGTATTGATCATGCCTGCAAATTCCGAAGCCAGTTCGGTATCACCGGAAGCGATGGTGAGGTATGATAATTTTTCAAGTGCAACCTCCTCTGCATGACAAGGGCCGCTGATCACCATAAAATCATCAAACGATATACCGTATTTTTGATGAAGAAATTCGGCAATTATCAGGTTTTCGTCGGGCACTATGCCTTTTATGGCCGATACTATTTTCTTTCCTTTCAGGTCGGCAGCTGTAATATCTTTTAGTGCTTCTTTTAAAAACGCAGCAGGTACATTAAGCAATACAATATCGGCAGCCGCGATAAGCGGTTTCAAATCGGTAGATATATTTTGTTCGGGAAGTTTGATCTCAACCGAACTTAGATAATGCGGGTTGTGCGCAAACTTTTGCAGATGTTCCACAGCTTCAGCATTACGCATCCACCAAAAAATTTCTTTTTCGGTAGTGTTGTCGATAAGCATTTTGATATTGGCCGTAGCCCAGCTCCCCCCGCCAACAACTGTGATCTTGTTTAATTTTTTATCCATCAATAAATAATAGAAAATCTATGTGCCAGGTTTTAATCGGCTAAGCAAATTAATGAAATATTATGCAGATTGGCGAATAAGAGAAAATGACTTAACACTGCCGCAGGTTTAGCGATAGCGTAACCTGTGGTTAAACAGCGTGGAAGCTTTCAGCTTCGGTAGCTTATTTAAGTTGAAAGCTTAAACCATGATACACCACGGGTTACGCTATCGCTAAACCCGCGGCAGTTAAAAGATATATAACAAAAATGCCCGCCTTTCGGCCGGGCAATAATATTTAATTCCTCATCTGCACATTTGAAATCTGCACATCTGCATATCAATTACTTATTATTATCTGCATTAAACAGTTTCGATTTATCTACCTTCTCAACCATCTGCCCATCGCTAAGTGTTTTTGAGATGGCCGAATATGGAGCTGATACAACTTCTTCTCCGCCTTTAAGGCCGGATAAGATCTGGATATAGCTATCATTCTGGATACCTGTAGTTACCTGTACCTGCTTCAGCTTACCTGCGTTCAGCACAAATACATATTCTTTAGCTACCGGACTTATTTGCGGTTTACTTTTATCATCATCAGCTTTCGGCGGGCCATTATTTTCTTTCTTTTCCTCGCGGGTAGTTACCGATTGAATTGGCACCGATAAAGCTTTAGCTGAGTTGGTGCTGATATCAACAGTTGCAGTTAATCCCGGACGGAACGGTGAAGGGTTATCCGCAGTTTTCTTTAACAGGGCAACATATGATTCGGCATTGATCCTCACTTTTACGGTAAAATTGGTTACCTGGTCGGCAGAGGTACCTACCACGTTTGCCGAACTGCCTATTTCAGTTACCACACCTGTAAATTTCTTGCCTAAAAACGCATCCACCTCAATTTTTGACGAATCGCCAAGAGAGATCCTGTTGATATCGTTTTCATTCACGTCAACGTTAACATCCATTTTGCTTAGGTCGGAGATAGTCATGATCTCAGTACCGGCAAACTGCTGGGTGCCCAAAACGCGCTCGCCCTTTTGAACAGATAATTTTGAAACTACACCATCAACAGGTGAATAAATGGTAGTTTTTGCAAGGTTATCCTGCGCTTCTTTAACCGAAGCCTGCGACTGGGCCAAACCGTATTGTGACCCTACAACATTTTGTTTGGCAGCCTCAAGAGAAGCTTTAGCGCCTTCATAAGAGGCTTTGGCATTTTCAAATTCCGAAATGGTTAATACCTTTTTATCAAAGAGTTCTTTACTGCGTTTGTAAATACCGGCCTGGTTAGCATAAGTAGCTTCGGCTTGTTTAAGCATCTGGCTTGAGTTACCTACGCTGGCTTTTTGGGTATTGTATGATGCAATAGCACGATCATAACCTGACTTTAAAATGTCGGGCCTGATCTTACAAAGCAGCTGGCCTTTTTTTACAACATCGCCCTCTTTAATTGGTAGCTCAACCACCTCACCCGATACTTCGGGGCTTATCTTAACCTCAACATGCGGTTTGATCTTTCCACTGGCCGATACGGTTTCGTTTATTTCACGTGTTTCGGCCTTTTCAGTAGCTACCTGGGTTAGCGCGGGCTTGCCTATCATGCCCGTTGCCTTAGCAATGATCAGCAGGACAATCAGTACGCCAAGACCTATCAGAATATATTTAGTAGTTTTTCCCATGACGGTGAATTTGGATATTTTACGGTTAAGATTTTATTAAAGTGTTATAGGGTTGCCTAAATAATAGTCAATGACTTTGCTCCTGAAAATCACCTGATACTGGGCCTCAATCATATCAAACTGCGATTTGTTGAGGTTGGTTAATGACGTATTATAATCAAGCGAGTTAACCAAACCTACGGTGTAACGTTGTTGTATAATATTAAAAGCATCCTTATTAGCATTGTAGGTTTGCGTTGCAGACGAATAACGCTTATCTGCGGCCTGCAAATCCCACACGGCCTGGTAAATGATCTTGCTCAGGTTATTGCGTGCCAGTTGTGCCGTCACCTCCGCGTTTTGGTTTTGCAGTTTTGCTTTCCTGACAGCAGTGCGCGAAAGGAACCTGTTGAAAATAGGGATTTGCAAGCTTACCCCTACCGACTGGTTAAAGTTATCACTCAGCTGCCTGAAGAACGGATTGCTTTTATAGCTTACTTTGTAACCAGGCACCACAACTGCCTGCTGTGAGTTTTGTACAAAACCCAAAGTATCAAACCTACCAGTTGGTGTAGCGCCAAAAGGCGTGTTCTTGGCATCAGAAAAATATGAACCGGCAGCACCAAACAACACTACAGATGGATAATAGTTGCCTCTTGCTATTTTAACGCCCTGCGCGGCAGCTTTCTGACGCTGTTCGGCCAATAATACATCGGGGTTTACAGCCAGGGCAGTTTTAACAACTTCCTGTGCTTCATATATAGTTTTTACATTGTTCAGCTTACTGATATCCGGCCTTTCAACTTTAATATCGGTACCTGGGTCCATTTCCATGTATTGCTTTAGGGTCAATAGCGATTGCTCCAGTTGATTTTCGGCATTGGTATAGTTCAGATCGTTGGTTGATAGCTGGGCTTTTGCCTGCGACAGATCGGCAAGGGTTTGATTACCTACGTCGAAATTTTTCTGTGCACGGTCTAAAGCTATTTTTGATACATCAATTTGCTGCTGTGCAGCAGTTACCAGATCCTGGTTGGTTAACACCAACAGGTAGGTAGTAACCACGTTCAATATCAAATCGTTCTTTACTTTGGCTACGTTAGTTCTATCGGCATCAAGCAAAATCTTATTCTGGATAACCGTATTACGCAACTGCCCACCCTGGAACAGGGTTACCTGCGAGGTAAAGTTACCGTTAACCGCCAAAATACGCTGGTTACTGAACTGGTTTGTCGAAGGGTCGATATTACGGCCGAAATTAAATGAGCCCTGCGGACTTACCGCTAAATTAGGCAGTTGATTATATTTCGACTGTTTAAGATCTTCGTTGGTGATGGCGGCTGTAAACTCGGCCTGTTTAATGGTAAGGTTGCGTTCAAGAGCAAGGTCTACCGCCTTTTGCAAGCCTATTACTTCCTGCGCGCCGGCATTAAAGCCACATACCGAAAATATAATTGTGCAAATGAGCGTTGCTTTAACTGATAGTAATAATTTTAGTTTCATAAGGTTTTTCTATACAATGGTAAGCAACTGTTCATTACATTGCAGTGTTTATTTTTGTTAAATGTTGTTAATAGGGATAAAGCACAAACTACCTCATCTGTATGTACCTGGTTAAAACTCCCTGGCTGCTGAAAAAGCTTTATCCCGAACTTACCTGGGATCTAAAATCAACTAACCGTTGCATTTATCTCACTTTTGACGACGGCCCTATACCAATTGTTACACAGGCTGTATTAAATATTTTAAAACAATATAATGCCAAAGCCACCTTTTTTTGTATTGGCGACAATGTACGCAAACACCCCGATATTTTTGAACAGGTAAAAGCCGGCGGTCATGCCATAGGTAATCACACGTTCAATCATCTTAAAGGCTGGAAAACCGATACCCAAACTTACCTTGATAATTTTTTACAGGCTGACAAATTATTAAACACACCGCTGTTTCGCCCGCCTTACGGAAGGATCAAAAGGGCACAGATCCGTGCACTGAAAGCGGCCAAACCCGATCTGAATATTTTTATGTGGGATGTGCTCAGCGGCGATTTTGACATGACCCTTCAACCCGAAGATTGCTTAAAAGGTGTACTCAAACATACCGAAGCCGGATCAATGGTGGTATTTCATGACAGTATCAAGGCCTTTAAGCGATTGGAATATGTACTGCCGAGGGCATTGGAGGTTTGGAGTAGGGAGGGGTATAGCTTTAGCCTCCTAAAGGGAGAGTTTTAAAGGACAAGCCTAAATCCTATATAAAAACGTCATTGCGAGGAACGAAGCAATCGCGAACTATACAGGGCGGACCTGCTAATCGGGAATTGCTTCGTTCCTCGCAATGACGTGATGGAGTTATTTCTTATACTTTTTTATTTCTTTACAGAAGCATTTTCTGCTGCTTTGATAATTACAGCGGCAACAGCTTTAGGTTGCGATATGAAAACTACGTGGCTTCCTTTTATTTCGGTTATTGTTGTATTTGAACGTTTGTACATAGCACGCTCAATATCGGGGTTGATACTTTTATCTTCAGTAGCAACTATACCGTAAGCAGGTTTAGTTTTCCAGGCGGCGGTAGTGATCGGTGTACCAAATCCTTTTGCATAGAAAGCACCTTGTGAAGCATACATGAAATCAGCTTCTTCTTTGCTGATATCGGCACAAAAACCGGCATGGAATTTAGCTTTATCATAATAAACAATGCCTTTGTCATCTGGTGCTAATACGCCGTTTTCAGGAGCGGGAGGGGCAGTTTGTAACCACTGAATGGTTGTTTCGCCTTTGTCTGGCTGAAACGCGGCTATATAAACAAGGGCCGCTACTTTTGCATGGTTACCAGCTTCGGTAATTACCGAGCCACCCCATGAGTGGCCTACTAATATCGCAGGGCCGTCTTGTTTATCCAATGCAACTGTTACAGCTTTAACATCGTCTTCTAAAGAAGATAATGGATTTTGAACCACTGTAACGTTGTATCCTTTTTTGGTAAGTTCAGTATATAATGCTTTATAGCCAGATCCATCGGCAAATGCGCCGTGAACCAATACTACATTTTTGACAGCCTGGGCCTGTGCTGAAAAAGTAAAGCCTAAAACGGCGGCGAAGGTTAATGCTAAACTAACTATGCCTGCTTTAATTCTGTTTTTTAATGTTGGAGTTTTCATATTGCTTGTTTTTAAATGTTGTGTTTGATTTAACAATACAAAAGTGCCCCAATTGCGGCAGGCGGTAAATGTCGCCAGTTCCCGAAAGATTGTAATTTCTTCCCGAATCATCAGCCCCCCGCTAAAAATGAAAAACGAGGATGCATCACAATACACTGCCCCAAAAATTCATCTGTATAGCTATTTCCGGACGGGCTAAGAGGGTTAACAGGGTTAACACAATCCAGGGTTAACATTTGTTTATATTATTAATAATCAATTAATTAGGCATATTTTATGCAAAAAACACGTTAACCCCCTTTTTGTATAAATATTATCGGCTAAATATCAATTCCATATGTAACACAACACCAGGGGGGCAATTTAATTTATGACGCAGCCTCTACACCAAAAAGGCTTCTATTATGCCAATACATGCTCTTTCACACTTCTGAATTCAGCAGGCGACTGTTTGGTATGTCGTTTGAAAAAATTGCAGAAATAGGCA
>Ga0163162_10002589_pt1 | contig 17129 bp, 13 predicted proteins | sample S55metaG_FD_115310 | JGI IMG/M metagenome (GOLD analysis project Ga0163162, IMG submission 115310) | Switchgrass rhizosphere microbial communities from Kellogg Biological Station, Michigan, USA - S5-5 metaG | ecosystem: Host-associated > Plants > Roots > Rhizosphere > Soil | place: USA...
AGCATTAACAGGGCATTAAGAACTGGAACAATTTCCCAACTCTAACTCGAACACCCCAAACGATGTCACCCCGGAAAACGCCGCTTTTTGGCGTTTGTCCGGGGTCCACGTTTATATTCTTAATGACATGTTGTTAGTTACGCAAAAATATAGCCACCAGCCAGCTGGGTATTGTTTGGGAGCGAGTGGATTGCAGGATGCAATCCGTAACGACAGGGATGTCGTGTTTCGAGCGGACAAGCAATACCCAGCTGGCTGGTGGCTATATTTTCCCAACTAGGGAATCAGCTTGTTATTCAGAGACAATCGGTAACAGAAAAGAAAAGACGGGCACGTTCACGGGTACGGGACAGGTACGGAGAGTGAAAAGACCCCGAAGGGTCTTATATAATTGGGGCCATTGCGACTTTTTTCTTTACGCCTTCTTTTTCTAACATCACGCCACTTTTATCTATCGAAATTACTTTAGAGCCATCCGCTGGCACTACATCACCAACATGCACGCTATAAAGATTGTTTTGGAATGTTAGCACTGCGGTCCATCTATATTGCAGCTGGGAAATTGACACAACGCTATAAGAAGGTTCTTTTAGAGCCGCCGCTACTGGTGCCGCTGGTGCTGCTGGTGCCTGCTGGGCGCTCGCTCGTTGTCCTGGTGGTCCCGACTGTTGAGACATACCACCTCTTGATGAAGGAGGAGCCGTCAGTAATTCGATAATATTTTTTTGCGCAGTCACCATATCCAATTTTGCTGATGCTATCGCTTTATTGGTTTCTGCAATTTCCCTATCAATTTTTAATATTTGCAGCTCGTTTAAAGCAGTCAGATATTTGGCTTCAGTTTCTTGCTGTAACTTCAATAACTCAGCTTCACGCTGTGTTAACACAGGCGCTGCAGGAATAGCTGTTGTAGCTTGTGGCGTGCTAGGTGATGTTGAAGCACCAGGAGCACCGCCAGTTATAGCAGTTGGCGTAGTAGCGCCTGGAACAGGCGGTTTACCAAATGGTGATTTTGATGGTTGTGCGCTAGCGACAGGCGGCGGAGTTTCCAATTTACTTCCACCAAACATACCCATTACTTGCCAGATTAGAAAGATAACAACGACAACAACCAAACCTATCGTAGCCTTTTGTCGAGTTGTCATGTCTGAAATACCTTTAGTTTTATCTGCTGCCATAGTTAGCTACCTAATACCTCAACAATGATTGAACCGGATAAACTTCCATTTGTTACTGTCAAAGTCATATTTTTTAAGCGTATGGGTAACGCATGAAACTGATCACTGACAAGCGAAAGAATCGCCGGGGAGAGACCGACAAAACCTATTGATATTTCCGCTTGGCTATACACGCCCTTCTTTGATAAATCAGTTATTTGAATATGATTACCAGGATATACGTTAGATAATCTATCAATAAAACTGCCGATAACACTTCTAAGCGGATAGATTTCAGCCGGAACAGGCCGCGCTTGGACAGCTGTTTTCATGATAACAAACAGCCCTTCTTTTCTGATTTCAACTATCGCACCATTTCGATTTGCCCATTCAAATAAGGTCTCTGTTTTACTACCACCAGAAAAAACCGCTGCGGTAATTGTATCGTTAACGTAGTCAATCGCCTTAGCTTCCCAACCTGGCATCGTAAACAACGCGTCAATAGCGGCCAATACTTGCTTTATCTGCATATCAGGGGCTGGTGAAGACAAAGTTTCATTGTAAATTTTATAAGGGTTTTCTGGAGGCGCAACTTCTACCGTTACGACTTCTGCTTTTGGCTTCATTAGGTAAGACAAACCCATCCAAGCTATCGCTATCATCACGCCAACCATCGCGAGTTGTTTGATGGGGAAAACACCTATGCCATGCGCTTTTAATACTGGTTCGACAAGCTGCAAGCGATACTGTTTCAATAGCGGTAAAGATTGAAAAACAGACTCTTCTAAAACGGTGAATGACTTCAGAGAGCTAGGCTCAAAACAAAATTTGCCTTCTTCTGGTTCTTGGCTAATTGGTACATCGCCATAAAGATAAATTTCGAAATTATTTTCTTGGGTAAGAAAAATAATGAGTTCTTCGGGAATACTTTCAACCGGAAAACTACCGTCCAAATAAACACTGCCCGCTTTTACAATAACCATAATAGCTTCGGAAGTGCCGGCAATAGCTTCGCAATAAATCATATCTGGCGGACGTTTAAAATGATGCCAAACCGTTTCGCCTAGGAGGTAACCCGTATCAGGAGAAAATGCCACTTCATACTGAGTGGGCGTTTTCTGTTGGAGAGTAATGTAATCCCCATAATTCTGACTTAAAGTCAGAATATCTTTTTTTAGCATTGCTTTCTGTTTTGTGCTCAGCACTTCCCGATAAGACGGTATAACAAAACGTTCGCCATCTTCCCGAGTAATGAAAGCCATTATGTAGGATCGTCCAAGATAATCGGCGTTATCAGAATAATGGTTTCTGTACTAGCTTCACGAGACGCTTTACCACCTAAAGCTTGCGAATTTAGGAACTGCATCGCGTTAGCATTGTTACCTACTTGTCTAAAGCCCGCCATAATCAAGCTATCACCCGAACGTATTAAGCTACGTTGATTAAAATGCTTTGCCGTAATGTTAGGTAGCTGAATAGAAGCCGAAGTCGGGTTGTTACTCGTTTGACCTGGCGTAAAGTTCTGGAAGCCATTATTGATAGATAAGTCGGCATTAACCTGCAGGTAAATCTTATCTTTCATGATTTTTGGCAACACATAAATGGTAATACCTGTTGTCACAGAACCTGGTGTGATTTGTGAAGTCACCGTATTTTGCGCTGCTGTTGAGGTACCACCAGCACCGGTTGACGTGTTCTGCACACTCGCAGCGTATCCTTCTGAGGTCACAATACGAATGACAGAAACTTGGTTATTTAAGCCAACCACGCGTGGTTCCGAAACTAATGAGGTTTTCCCTTGCTGGTTAAGCGCGTTTAACAAGACGGTGTAACTTGGTATGCCGCCCGGACCTGCAGCTGCACTGATACCACCGGTTGGAATATCTGCGCCAGCTAAGGTTTGTTGCAAAATAATTGGCGTGCCGTAATTGGCGCTTAATGTAAATGGAGATTTATTAAATGCATTAGCAATTAATCCCCAATTAATACCAAAGTTGAAATTGTTAGATAACACCACTTCCAAAATCTGCACTTTAACCAAAACTTGTCTGGACAGATTTTTATTGATGTTTTGAATATATTGCGCAATTAAATTCACGTTAGTGGGTCTATCACGCACCATGATGGTTGTGGTCGCTTGCGAAACAGTCACTTTGCCCTCAGGTGAGAGCATTTGTTTGATAGAGTCTTCCAAATCTTTCCAAACCGACAGCTTACCACTCAAGCTACTGTACTCTGATTCTGACATGTCTGAAGTCGTATAGTTTTGTGAAGAGCCGCCGCTGCTACCGCCGCCACCGCCACCGCCGCTAGAACCGCCGCCACCACCACTGCTAGATTTACCCATTAAGTAATCTGTACCGCCCGGCATAAATGCAATATCAAACGTACGTGTTACAAACGCTTGCCAATACACTTGGCTACCCGTAACCGAGTAAACAAAACCTGTTTTAGATGCTAATAAGTCCAAGGCACCTTTTACTGTTCCTGAATAACTAATACTGACGGTAGCTGCAGAATCTAGCCCGACTTGGTATTTGGTTAAAATTGTTTTGTTAGCGCCATTCGCGATAGTACGGCTGAAATAAGAAAATGGTAATTGGTCGCCACGAATGACAATGTGATTTTTAAGCCAAGAAGGTTGCGCAGTGACGCTGATTGGCGTCATGTCTACGTAGGGACCTTGTTTTACTAATAAAGAAGAATCAAGTTGGGCATTGGTGTCTTGTCTTTTACGAACAGCTTCTTGTCTTAATTTAACATCGGCAATATTACCTTGCGCCTGGTTGTAGACAGGAGAATGACAAGCTGATAGCAAAAAAGCGGCTGAAAGAAACAAAACAATCCATTGCTTTAACATCATTTGTGTTCCTATGCTTTATTAGGACTAGATTTGAGATTACTTCTTGGCACTATTGCCATTGTACGGTTTGACATATACATGACAGCTTGCAATGGGAAAGGTTGAAGTAATTTTTCGACTACGTTTGGCAAGCTTGAGCCTGTAATTCTGCCGTCAAAGTTATAGTCGTAGGGTGCTTTCCATACGACTTTCCAATGATATCTACCCATAATGCGTTCTAAGTTTTCTTTGACTGAACCGCTGATGCTAACAGCATAAATAGGAACGGGCTGACCCAATGAGGCGTATTGATTTGGAAATGCTGAACCGCCATACGAAGAATTAGAGTGTGATGAAGTTTGAAAAAAAGGTTCTCGCGGCGCCATTGATTCGGGCTGTGACACTTGCCATCCAGCCATCGCCGTCAAGGGTGTAAGAAAAAAGAATGTTGCTAACAGCCATTTATTCATTCTCAGCATCTGACATCCCATCGTTTTATTCATAATCCTCTGCTCAAGATATATGTACCCATTTTAGTTTTCAAGTATAAGAGATTTAAACAAAATGTGTAAGGAGTTTTTACAGCGAAGAAACGCCTGATGAAATGCAGCGCATTTCATCAGGCTATCAAGATTTCTAATTAGACCAAACAGTAAAATTAGAACCGTTTGATTCAGTTGCAGGTGCGCAGCGCGTAATTGCCATAACAGTACCAGAAACTTGGCCCCACACATTTTGTTGTGTAGCGGTACCCGTAGGTTGCACAAAACCTTTTTGTGTTGCGACAGCTATACACACACGCCAATATTTCTTCCCGGCAGGTAAAGCTCCACCGCCAGAAGTAGCAGTACATGGCGCAGTCACCGCAGGATTAGAACAAGTAGGCGGTCCAGCAACAGAACTGGTTGGCCCGGTTGCGTAAGCGGTAAAGCTATTTAGAGGGTAAGCGGTGACTTGACATGCAGATGTTGAAGTCGGCGTACAATTTGCTGCGCCCACATTACTTGGCATATCACTTGCGCCAGTCACTGATGCTGGAACCACCATAATAGTTTCCACCATCGCATTATTGCTAGGATCAGGCGGGCAATCAGGCGCTTGCACACAAGCACCGCTATGATACAAGCCAGCATAATTAACATTGGTGGCATTCGCTAAACTCTGCGCTGGCGCTGTAATTGTTGCCGTGACATAGCAAGTTTGCGTCGGTGTACAAGAATTTGGTGTAAGAAGATCGTTTGAAACAAATGCTAGCGGCAGCATACCAGCGATTGTAGTTGCAATACTGTAACTTAGCGGAGGCTTTAAATTGACTAGAAAACCGACGTAATAATTCGAGGCACTTTGGTTTGGAAGCCCAAGGGAAACAGCGTAATCCCCACCCCATGCATAATAAATCCCCCCTACCCAAAAAGGCGGCACCAAATTTGTAGGTAAGTAAGCATTGGTGCAATTTGGAAAAGTTCCGCTGCCATCTAAGCACATGGTGCCAAAAACGATAGCTTGCGGCCAGGTATAATTATTTGAAATATAGTAAGCAACAGAAGCGCTTAATATTTGCTGCACTTGCGAAACCGTTTTGTCTATTTTTAATTGCAAGGCTCTCTGACGCAGATAGCCAGCTCCCATATAAAGAATGCTACTAATGATAACCATCACTAGCATCATTTCTACGAGAGAAAAGCCTTTAATTGCTTTCCTGCTCTTTTTCATTTTCCCGCTCTTTTTCATTTTCATAGTGTACCTGTTCTGTTTATGTGCCGCATACAAAATATTGAAACTCAGGGTTGTGACTTGTTGAAAGTAAATAAGGTAAAGGATAAGACGTCTGATTTTGGTAGTTCTGCATATTAGTAGCCTTCAACCCCCACAAGCCCTCTTCTGGTTTATTCATGGGAAACAGGGGATTGCGCTCAAAAATAATATAATTTGAATAGCTAGATGGGTTAGCAGTTGGTGGGCAACCATTTGAATCTGCTATGTTGTTGTTTGTTGTTCCACCTGCTGTTCGGAGATTAATGCAACTGGTAGTAAAAGCACTAATAGCCGAACAATTTACTAAGGCACCGGTATTTACTTTTGATGTCGATAAACAAGATGCTTGTAAATAATATTGCGCGCCTTGCGCGATAGTCGAGCTAGCTAAGGTTACTCCAACTTGAATTTTCCAATCCCATGTTGTACCAATTTGCGTTGGCACTGGTGTGCAACCTGTGCCAGTGCAACTGTTTATCATTCTTGGAAAACTGACTAGATTATATTGAACAGTGTAACCACCTCCAGCACCGCTACTGTTTATCAATCGGTTGTTTGCTATAGGAGCTTTTAAGTAACCTTTGTCTAATAAGTCAGTCTGAATGTTAAGCAAAACTTCCTGGCCAGGTTGTGGTACACGCCAAGGACTCAACGCGCCAGGTACCGCTGTACCTGGCGCGCCTGTTGTTTGACTGCCGCAATTGGCGCGATAATAAAGAGTGGCTGCTAAAAATAAAGAATCAACGTTATACATGACCATACGTAAATCGCTATCCAGTTTATACGTTTGGTATTGTTTTAGTCCCATCACTAGTATCGAAGAACCAATAGCCATCACTAGCATTAGTTCTATTATGGTTATGCCCGAATGCCTTTTTTTAAAAACGTTCATGCCACGTGCCTCGTTGTTGTGTTATGAACCCATTGCCATCCCGGTTAAGTAAATCCCTTGCACGATTATCATAATAAGTACCGCGCCCATCGTTAGCAAAAAACCGCCGAATAATTTAGAAATCAATTTTAACGTATTAGTAGCCTGGTCTGAGCCACGAATACCCATGCGAATGAGACCATGCTCAAAACCTTTTACTTCGGCCATGACGCGTAAACGCATTAAATCTTGATCAGCTACTAAGCCGGTTGCTAATACATCGCCGATATTTGTTTTACCCATACTTAATAAATGTTCCATGTGGGATAAGTGTGAGCCAACGTATGGGTTGGCTTGATATTGCATGACTTTGATTGCTGATTTAAATACAACACCATTTGAAACTAGCAAACCTAATGTTTCTAACACGCGTGCAGCAGCAAGTTGGCGATAAAAAGAGAATGGCGGAAATTTATCTAAGGCGGGCCGTAATTCGCCAATATAATTTTTCATTAAATAACGCAATATCATTATTGATCCGACTACAGCTACAATTACTAACCACCACCAATGTTCTACAAAATGCGCAACCCCAACTAAACGTTTACCAGCTTCGGGCCACATCTCTTCTGGTTTAATCGCGCGAAACTGTACGAATACGGAAGTGTCTAGATAAATAATAATGATACACGCCATGATAATAACTAGTAGAGGGTAAGCCACTGCGCCAACAAAAGCGCCTACCGCGACACCTTGTTGTGAAAGCATGTTAATTGCGGATTTTAATGTTTCAGCTAAAGCACCACCCGCTTCACCAACGCGAACAATTTCGACCACATTCGGTGCAAACCATTCTTTCATCCCTTCTGCTAATGGCTGACCTTGACCAATTTTTTGTGCTAATGAAGTTGCTACTTGACGAGTTAATCCGCGTGAAACTTGCGCTAACATTTCAATTGCACGATTAGCTGGAATACCGTCATTGATTAAAAGATATAAATCTTCAAGAAAAGCCAATTGCTTCTTAGTCCCGAATTGCCAACGCTTAAATCCGGACGTGATTTTGTGGCCAATTGCTTTAAACCCTTCGTCAGTAAATTCCATATGAGTGTGCTCTCTTTGTTAGGTGTACTTAAAGACTCTGGCTTGCGTGGAGGGATTAATTGGGCCAACGACTTTTTCAGCGTCGAAGGGATCGCACATTCCAGTTTTAATTAAATCAATTGCGCGATCGCGGAAATCTTTCCAACCATTTTCTTTTAAATATTTTTCCCATCCTAAGGTGTCGCATTTTTGAATAAATTGTCGGCCTTCTTCATCCACCCAAATCACTTCAGCAACTACAATACGACCACCGACACCAGTGCGATGGCATGTTTCACAACCTTTGCCGCGAGCTTTTGCTTTGTCTAATATTTCTGCTCCTAATACAGCTTCCCAATCTGGAATGAAATCTAAATGATTGGGAGAGGTACGTAACGGAATAGCACATTCTGAACAAACTTTTGCGATTAAACGTTGGCACATTAAACAACGTAACACGCTGCTATCACTTAATAGCACCGGTGAAATTCCCATATCGACTAAACGTGTAATAATGGCAGTTGCGCGATTCGTGTGAAGTGTCGTTAATACCAAGTGTCCGGTGATAGATGCGCGTACCATTACGTTTGCAGTATCTTCATCACGCATTTCACCTAATATGATGACATCAGGATCCATACGCAAAGCTGCGCGTCCCATCATGGCGAAACTTCTATCGGCTTTTTCTGTATTAACGGGAACTTGTGTTGCAGCTTCCACGACTTTTTCTACCGGATCTTCAATCGAATATAATTTAGCGGTGTTATCTACCATTTCCATACAACTTGCTAAGGTCGTTGTTTTACCTGAACCTGTTGGGCCCGCTACAATGATGGCGCCGAATGGTAAGCGCATTGCCATTTTAATAATGTTAATTTGATTTATTGTGTAACCAAGTTCTTCTAATGTTTTCCCGCGTTCTTTGCCCGTTGTTAAAATACGCATGACCATATCAAAGCCACCGTGCGCTGGCACACTGGCTAAACGCAGACGAATATCTTGGCCTTCAATTTTTAATGGCATTGATGCATCTTGCGGAAGCAAGGGATTAAAGTGTGATGTTGCGTGATCTGTTTCTTTGTTAAATGCGACTGAGGCAATTTCGCGGCCTAGTTTTTCAGACCATTCTGCATAAACACGCAATTCACCATGTTGGCGCATACGAATTTTTGAATAACCTTGACGTACTTGAATGTGAATATCACTGACACTTTGATTAACAGCTTCCATAACCAAATCACGTAAATGGCGTTGCTGATCACTAAACGAAGCTGTCGTTTCGCCTTTTAATTTTTTAGTTGATTCTTCTTCCTCTCCGCTGGCAAACAATAATCCCAACATCGCATCTGTTGCTGCATAAACTTGGCCAGGATGAATACCTTTGCTTAACATGAGTGATTTGCAATTTTGTACGGCGCGCGAGGTGGGATTTGAAGAAAGTATGACTGCGCTTTTTAAAACAATGATATTCCCTTGTTCTCTGCACCAGTGATACATCTCATCCATGATCTTATCTTTGCTATCGACATCGTTGGGGGTAGCAACAACTTTAGTTTTTGTCGCAGCAGCATATTGTTCCAACAAAGCTTTCGTATCCTTCTGTTCTTCTTCAGGGGGCAAAATAACTTCCGACATATTTATTCACCTCACAACCAAAAGTACGCGGGCATATGCAAAAAACGGAGTCTATCCTCATAATTATAGAACTATTTTTAGGCGCACGGGTGAGTTTTAAGTAAAACTAGATATCGAGGTTCTCGACTTCCAATGCATTCATTTCAATGAACTTACGCCTTGGCTCAACCTCATCCCCCATCAGTGTGGTGAAAATCTGATCAGCTGCCACCGCATCTTCTACTCTAACTTGGAGTAGGCAACGCTTGGTTGGGTCCATGGTTGTTTCGCGTAATTGGTCGGGATTCATTTCGCCTAACCCTTTATATCGTTGAATAGATTGGCCTTTCTTTGCTTCCGCGATTAGCCATGTCATGGCTTGGCCAAAAGTATGGATTGGGAATTTTTTATCATCGCGTTGGATATAAGCCCCGGCTTTTAAAAATTGATTGAGTTTTGCACCCAAATCGGCAATTTTCTTATACTCAGGCGACACAAATAAATCTTTATTAATCAAATATTTATGCTTGATGCCGTGGCTAGTCATCGTGATATTTGGCAACCACCACTGACGCTCGGTATCCTGCACCACGTCCAATTCATAATATGCATTGATGGTGGTTTGACGGTTGAGTACTTCTTCCATGTCTTTGACCAATTTTTCCATTTCTGCAAACTGAGTCAATTTTGCATCGTTTAAAAATGGCTGGTACATCAAAACTTCTAAAAATTCTTTTGGGTAACGTTTAGAAATACGCTTAATCGCATTTTCTACTGTGTGGTATTCAGAAACTAATTCTTCAAGTTGTGTGTTAGCCATTGTTGCGCCATCACCGGCATGCAACACCGCTCCATTTAGTGCGGACTGAATCAGCAACTCTTCTAAAGCTTGTTCATCTTTCACATATTGTTCATGTTTGCCTTTTTTTAGCTTAAACAAAGGCGGTTGAGCGATGTAAATGTAACCTCTTTCGATTAACTCTGGCATTTGGCGGAAGAAAAACGTGAGTAATAGGGTGCGAATGTGTGAACCATCAACGTCTGCGTCAGTCATGATGATAATACTGTGATAACGCGTCTTGTCTGGTGCATATTCTTCAGGGCCTATGCCGCAACCTAATGCAGTAATTAGCGTAGCAACTTCCGCAGAAGACAGCATTTTATCGAAACGGGCTTTTTCTACATTGAGGATCTTACCTTTCAAAGGTAATACCGCTTGAAGTTTTCTATCACGTGCTTGCTTTGCCGAGCCGCCTGCCGAATCACCCTCAACTAGAAATAATTCTGATTTGCTGGGATCTTCTTCTTGGCAATCGGCTAACTTTCCTGGCAAACCAGCAATATCCAAAGCGCTTTTGCGTCGCGTTAATTCGCGCGCTTTGCGTGCAGCTTCGCGTGCGCGCGCGGCATCAATCACTTTTGAGACTATAATTTTTGCGTCTTGGGGACTTTCGAGTAAATATTCTTGGAATTTTTCTGTCATTAGCGATTCCACTACCGCTTTAACTTCAGATGACACTAATTTATCTTTTGTTTGCGAAGAAAATTTTGGATTTGGCGTTTTTACCGATAAAACCACGGTTAATCCTTCGCGGAAATCATCGCCGGATGTCGCGACTTTTTCCTTTTTGGAATAACCTTCTTTTTCAATGTAATTGTTTAAAACACGAGTTAATGCGCCACGAAAACCAGCTACGTGCGTACCGCCATCGCGTTGCGGAATGTTATTGGTATAACAAAATAGTTTTTCTTGATAGGTGTCATTCCATTGCATTGCAACTTCGACAGTAATGCCGTCTTTTTCAGTCGTGAAATAAAAAATCTTGGCGTGAATTGGGGTTTTATTACGATTTAAATCTTCGACAAAGCCTTTTAAACCGCCATGATATTCAAAGTTATCACTCTTACCGCTGCGTTCATCAACTAAGAAAATGCGCACTGTCGTATTTAAAAAAGCGAGTTCGCGCAATCTTTTCGCTAAAATATCATAGTTAAATTGAATGTTTTTGAAGGTTTCTGCACTAGGCTTAAACTTTACTTCAGTGCCATGTTCTGTAGTTTCGCCAATAGCAGCTATTGGCGCTTGTGGATCGCCGTGACGATAGATTTGCTCGTAAACTTTCCCACCTTTTCTTACTACTAAGCGTAATTCTTCGGATAAAGCATTGACCACTGAAACACCAACGCCATGTAAGCCGCCTGATATCTTGTAAGAATCGTTATCGAATTTACCGCCAGAATGCAGCACAGTCATAATGACTTCCGCTGCAGAGCGGCCTTCTTCTGGAAGCATATCAACAGGAATACCACGTCCATTATCTTTTACTGTGACTGATTCATCGGTATGAATAGTGACCCATATCGTGTCGCAATGCCCGCCTAGCGCTTCGTCTATGGAGTTATCGACTAATTCAAACACTAAGTGATGAAGGCCTGTGCCATCTTCTGTGTCCCCAATGTACATGCCCGGGCGCTTACGCACGGCATCTAGGCCTTTGAGAACCTTAATATTTGATGAATCATAGCCTTCGGCCGCATTCATGGTCACTTTTCTCTACTCCTATGGTTTAAGAGAATGTTCACATAACTCCGTCTTTGCGTGGCAATCTAGTATTAAATGCCTGGATTGCTTCGCATTGCTCGCAATGACACAGTTGTGTAAATACTCTCTCTAGTTAAACCTGTCGTTCTGACACTACTCCATGTTCCACGTGAAACACTTTGAGAGGAACCGGGATTTCTTCATTCATAAAACCGCAAATGTCATTGTGCTCAATGGCGGTTATAAAAACCTGGGCTTGTTGTTGCGATAATAAGGAAATTAACTTTTGTTTATTTGGCAAATCCAACTCGGATGGCAAGTCATCTACCAGATAAATTAACTCATTACTAACCTGCTCTCCCAAGGTCATTCCCTGCGCAAGCATCATAGCACAAATAAGTAATTTTTGCTGCCCCCTGGATAAGAAATGCTTCACCGAAACACCACCAATAGTTGCATCTAAATCAGCACGATGCGGGCCAGCTTGCGTGTAACCAAAGCGGTAATCATCAGCGCAAGAATCAGCTAAAACAGCCTCCAAATCCCGAGTTTTATCCCAGCCCGGATAGTAGTCTAGGCTCAAGCCTGGAATTGATAATAAATCGGCGGCTAATGCGGTTACTTTTGGCGTCAACTCTTGCACATAAGCTGCTCTCAAACGGTCAAATTCTAAGCTGTACTTAACCAGTTCATTTGTCCAAACGCTAAGTTCTTGTTTAGACCCTTTGTTTTTCAATACGGCATTGCGCTGTTTTAGAGCGCGCACAAAATAACGCCAACATGATAAAAAATCTGTCGATCGATAAAACAGCCCCCAATCTAGGTACTTACGCCTAAACAGTGGGCCAGATTCAAACAAATGGTGGGATTGGGAATTAATTAGTCGGATAGGCAAAAAATAAGCTAATTCAGTCATGTTCGCGACATCTTTTTCCGCCATGCGTAACCGCATCTCGCCTTGCAGCGGCCGCTCAATTCCCACGGGAATAAGAGCATTTTTATCATTAATAAGTTGAGAAAAAAGCGAAAACTTAGCGCTGCCATGGCGAATTAAGCGTGAAGCAGTAGAGCTGCGAAACGAGCGGCCTAAGCCTAAATAGTGAATTGCTTCTAACAAACTGGTCTTACCGCTACCATTTGGGCCACAAATGACGTTGAGACCGCGCGTGTAAGGTGCAAGTTCTGCAAAAGCTAGATTGCGAAAATCAGTAATTTTAAGCGCCGAAATAGCCATAGACGCTATAACCGCATAGGCATGACTACGTAAACACTTTCTGCAGAGGTAATTAATACGCCACTATTTGAGTCGGTAAAGACAAAACGTATGGTTTTTTCTGCGATAGAAGAGACAACGTCTAATAAATAAGCCACATTAAAACCAACTTCTAAGGCTTTTCCATCGTAATCCATAGCAACAGCTTCTTCGGCTTGTTCTTGGTCGGAGTTATTTGCCGTAATGCGCAATTTATTGGCTTCTAATTGAAAACGCACGCCACGAAATTTTTCATTCGATAAAATGGAAGCGCGGGTTAATGCTTGTTTAATCGCGTCTCTATCGCCTTCAGCAATGACATTGCCTTTGGGAATAAGGCGATTATAGTCTGGATATTGAGCATTTATTAGTTTTGAGGTGAAAATATAGTCTGGTGTAGTGAAGCAAATACGGCTTTCACCCATTTTTACATTCACTTCATCGCTGCTATCGCTTAACAAGCGAATTAGCTCTAACACGCTTTTACGCGGCACAATGACGCGCATGTCTAGGTTGGCGAGCTCTTCAGCTTCAATAGAAGCTAATGCTAATCTATGGCCGTCGGCAGCAACACATTTCATCATTTTTTGTTTGATATCAAGATAAGTACCATTTAGATAATGGCGCACATCTTGCTGTCCCATCGCGAAATAGGTTTTTACAAATAGATTTTTAAGATGCGATTGCGGAATGTTAAATTGAGTTGGGTATTCGCTGTTTTCTAGATTAGGAAAATCATCAACGGGCAAGGTGTTTAACATAAAACAGCTTTCCCCAGCACGCACCACTAAATAATTTTTTTCTAGTGATAAATGCAGCAATGAACCCTCTGATAATGCGCGGCAAATATCAAATAATTTTCGCGCCGACACAGTCACCTGCCCTTCTGTTGTCATGTTAACAACTGGCACAAACCCAATTAATTCAATTTCTAAATCCGTGCCGGTTAAGCACAGCATGCCATCTTTGGTCGATAGCAATACGTTAGACAAAATAGGTAAGGTTTGCTTTTTTTCAACGACACTGCTAACAGATTGTAAGGGTTTTAAAAGCGCATCGCGGTGAATTGTAATATCCATGGTCGTTCTCGCATCTTAAGTCGTTAAAATTCTGAGGAGATTGGTATAGTCTTCTTCGACATTAGCATCCGATTGTCTCAAGCTCGCAATATTACGGCAAGCATGTAAAACAGTAGTGTGATCTCTACCGCCAAATGAATCTCCAATTTCTGGCAAACTATGATTCGTTAATTCTTTTGCGAGCGCCATTGCGGTTTGTCGCGGTCTTGCCACGGAGCGATTACGCCGTTTAGATAATAAATCAGCGACTTTAATTTTATAATATTCAGCAACCGTGCGTTGAATGTTTTCTATCGTCACCAATTTATCTTGCAAGGCCAGCAAATCTCGCAACGCTTCTTTAACAAAATCAAGTGTAATGGCTTTACCGGTAAAATGTGCGTTAGCAATAATTCGTTTTAACGCGCCTTCCAATTCACGAACATTGGAGCGTATGCGTTTGGCGACAAAAAAAGCGACTTCATACGGTAAATTAATGTTAGATAATTCTGCTTTACTCATGAGAATAGCGACGCGCGTTTCTAATTCTGGCGGCTCAACGGCCACGGTTAAACCCCAGCCAAAGCGTGATTTTAAACGTTCTTCCACGCCATTAATTTCTTTGGGATAACGATCGCAAGTTAAAATCACTTGCTGCTGACTTTCTAATAAGGAGTTAAACGTATGAAAAAATTCTTCCTGCGTTCTATCTTTACCGGCAAAAAATTGGATGTCGTCAATTAATAACGCATCAACACTGCGATAAAAACGTTTAAATTCATTCATGGAATTGGTTTGTAATGCCCTGACCATATCGGCAACAAAACGTTCAGAGTGCAAATATAGAACTTTTGCTTTGGGGTTATTGCGAATGATTTGATTACCAATCGCGTGCATTAAATGCGTTTTTCCAAGGCCAACACCGCCATAAAGATAAAGCGGGTTATAGGCTACGGCAGGGTTTTCTGCCACTTGTAAACAAGCGGCTTTAGCTAATTGGTTGGATTTACCTTCAACAAAATTATCAAAGGTGAAATTGAGATTAAGATTGCTTTGAAATGCTTTGCTATCTGGTTGCGAAAAAACCATTTTGTTCGCGCCAGCTACACTGGTAGGTGATGAAGCCGCCGTGATGTCGGCAGATTTTTGCGCTTCGTTGCGCTTGCTACCAATTTCGATGAGTACAGAAACAGCCTGATTTTCACTAAACTGTTTAACTAGCTCGCTAATCCTTGCCATGAAGCGTTCAACTATCCAATCAAGCACAAATCGATTAGGCGCAAGCAAAACCAATCTGCCATCAGCATGCTCGGCTTGCAGGGGTCGAATCCAAGTATTGAACTGCTGCGATGGAAATTCTGCTTCCAAACAATTCAAACATTTATCCCAAAGTGAAAGCGTCACGGGTTTCTCTCTCACATCATTTTTTATTGTGAATAAACAGGGTTGTCGGCATTTGATTGACGTATTACACCAAACGTCATGAGAACCTACACTATCCGGCTATGCAACACAAGTCAGATAAAATCGCGCTTAGGTACGTCATAAGCGCGATCAATATATCAACAGATTTGGTAGGTGAAAAGATTATCTTTCTTTACGGCTTGCCGAAAATCCGAGATAAGCGATGACCACGCCAAGCACAATATGCAAAATATTGTCAGGCATGTTGACTTGCATAAAGTAAAGATCGCCATTGGTATAAAAACCCCAAAGACCAACCGCTGTGTATAGCAAACCAAATATGCGCAGATAAAGAACTGTTAAGCCATAACTGGTTGCTGCCATGATGGCAACCACACCAGAAACAATATGAACAAGATTATGCATACTATCGACAGCAAAAAGACCAAGCAGCAAACCATCTTTGGTAAGGGAAGGTAAATACCCTGCTGACCCTGCAAAAATAAAAATGACGCCAAATAAAATGGTGATTATCCGTAACATAAAACTCCTCCATGAAAGTACCGGTTGATTATACCTCAGGGTGTACTGGTATGTAGATCCTCGCGTCATCATTTGGGAAAAGCCAGATGCCAGCTAAAAGCATGCTGGCATGACCATTCTTAAAAAGTACTGGTTGATTATACCTATGAGTGTACTGGTATGTAGATCCTCGCGTCATCATTTGGGAAAAGCCAGATGCCAGCTAAAAGCATGCTGGCATGACAATTCTTAAGTAGTAGGGGTTTTTAATTCGAGGGATGACCCTCGCAAAATCTGCGTTTCTTCCAGGCTACAGGTTCCTGGACACGAAGAGCGTGTCCAGGCTACGCTAGCTTCTTTTTTTGGATTTAATCAGAATGCCTGTTACGACAAAACCGTTAGTGCTCGTTGATGGCTCTTCTTATTTATACCGGGCTTTTCATGGTTTACCGCCTTTAATGAACTCAAAAAATTTTCCGACCGGGGCGGTGTTTGGCATTGTTAGTATGTTGAAACGTTTGATAACTGATTATCATCCTGATTATGTCGCGGTAATTTTTGATGCCAAAGGCAAAACATTTCGTGATGATTTATACCCCGCTTACAAAGCCACGCGCCAAGAAATGCCTAGCGATCTTATTCGGCAAATTGAACCCATACACGCGATTATTCGCGCGCTAGGTTTTCCCATTATTATGGTAGACGGCGTTGAAGCGGATGATGTGATAGGCACACTGACCACAGCAGCATCGCAAGAAGGTTGGCAAGTGTTAGTTTCAACAGGCGATAAAGATCTTGCTCAATTGGTGAATGATAAAGTCACGCTCATCAATACCATGACTAATACCTTATTAGCGCCTGCAGGCGTTAAAGAAAAATTTGGGGTCACGCCAGCGCAAATCGTCGATTATTTAACATTGGTGGGTGATACATCAGATAATATTCCCGGTGTGCCGCAAGTAGGGCCAAAAACTGCTGCAAAATGGCTACAGCAATATGAAAACTTAGATAATCTCGTAAAACATGCCA
>Ga0163162_10002591_pt1 | contig 17127 bp, 16 predicted proteins | sample S55metaG_FD_115310 | JGI IMG/M metagenome (GOLD analysis project Ga0163162, IMG submission 115310) | Switchgrass rhizosphere microbial communities from Kellogg Biological Station, Michigan, USA - S5-5 metaG | ecosystem: Host-associated > Plants > Roots > Rhizosphere > Soil | place: USA...
ACCAGCGATACGCAGCAATCGCATCCTCGAGTGCCGCTGGATGCGGGTGCTCCGGCGCCAATCGGTAATCGACCAGCCACGCTTCGCTACGCGCCGTATGCGCGATCTGCTTGGCGAGCTTGCGATGGCTGCGCGGACCGCCAATGACGTAGCCGCCACCATGGAAGTAAAGCACGACGCGATCGGCCCGCGCGTTTGCCGGCGTCACGCGCAAGCCCGGCACGTTTCCCAGCATAGCTGGCACCGAACTGCATCCGGGCGGAGCACGCGTACTGGCTGCCGCGATGTTCGCCCATGCCCGCTGCAACGCAATCGGCACCCATGGCGCCAGCATCGGCCGCAGGGCGAGCCGGATCTGCCAGTAAAGGAATCTTCTCAAGCGGAACCTACGTCGTAGTGCGCAAGCCGCGGCTTGCGCAAACGCCGGCCATACTCGCTCATGTAGCCGACCCAGTTCTGCGTGTTGCGGCCTTTCACAAGGTACCAGCTGTTGCATCCGCCGAGATACGCCAATTCGCGGCTGCGCCGCTCCAGCTCCGCATTGAACTCTGCTTGCGCGTCAGCGCGCACGTCGATCCAGCGCAGACAGCGGTCGCGCAGCAGCTCGATGCACTTGACGACGTAGCGCTGCTGACGTTCGAGCATGAAGATGATCGTGCCGACGCCAAGATTCGTATTCGGGCCGTACAGCATGAAGAAATTCGGGAAGTCCGCGACGGCCATGCCCAGGTAGGCCTCGGCGCCCGCTTTCCAGCGTTCGCGCAGCGACGCGCCATTGCGTCCGACGATATCCATCGGCGCGAGGAACTGCGTCGCCGCAAAGCCGGTGCCGCAGATGATTGCCTCGACCGAGCGATGGCGCCCGTCGGCGGTCACGATGCCGTTCGGCGTGATTTCGGTGATTGCATCGGTGACGAGTTCGACGTTCGGCCGCGTCAGCGTCGCGAACCAGTCGTTCGAGAACAACAGTCGTTTGCAGCCGACCGGAAAATCCGGCGTCAGTTGCGCGCGCAGCGCGACATCGGCGACGTTCTTGCGCAGCAAGTGTCCGTGTATCAGGCGCACGAGGCGTTTGGAAAACCAGTGGAACATCGACTTATTCTGGATCACCGATGCGACGAACTCGACGTACCAGAAGATGCGCAGACGATCGAGTGTGTGCGTCCACGGCCAGTTCCGGAGCAGCCAGCGCTCCGGCCGCGAATAGGCGCGGTCGGCCTTGTGCACGCACCACGCCGGGGTGCGTTGAAAAACGTGCAGCTGCTTCGCGTGCTTCGCGATTTCCGGAACGTACTGGATCGCGCTCGGGCCAGCACCGATGCTCGCCACGGTCTTGCCGGCAGGATCGAAGGAGTGATCCCAGCGCGCCGAGTGAAACAGGGGACCCTGGAAAGCTTCGATGCCGGGAACATCCGGCAGTACCGGGCGATGCAATTGACCGACGGCGCTGATGAGCACGCGAACCTCGGTCGTTGCGCCGTCGACGAAGCGGATCAGCCAGACGCCGCGCGCCTCGTCGAAGCTGGCGCTCGCGACCTCATGACCAAAGCGGATGTGCCGCACCAGGTCGTGCTTTTGTGCGACCCGTTGCAGATAGTCGAGAATCTCGCGCTGCGGGCCGAACGCCGTCGACCACGGGTAGTGCGGATCGAACGAGAACGAATACAGGTGCGACGGCACATCGCAAGCCGCACCGGGATAGGTGTTGTCGCGCCACACGCCACCGAGGTCGCCGGCCTTTTCGAAGATCGTGAACGATTCGATTCCGCTTTTCTTCAGGTAATAGCCCATGCCGAGGCCGGCGAATCCAGCCCCGATGATGGCGACGCTTGGCGCGGTTGCGCTCGAGTGCGCGGCGAAGTCTGTCGGAAAAGCCATGGACCTAACCCGGATCGCAGGCGACACGTCTTGCGCTGGCGACGATCGCGGCACCCAGTGCCGCGGCGAGCGCCGATCCAGCCAACACGCCGATCTTGGCAACGGCCGCGAAGTTGCCGAGCGGAAACGCCTGATCAGCCATCAGCAGCGCGACCGTATCGCCGACGCCGCACAGGCACGCCGCGCCGATGAACAGACGCAGGCTCGTGCCCTGCGGAGCGATGCCTACGCGCGCCTTGATTGTCAGCCACGACGCGAGCAGCACGCCGAGCGGCTTGCCGAGTACGAGGCCGAGGATGACGCCGGCCAGCACGCGCAGGTCTTCGCCCGAGTGCAGGTCGACGAACAGGCTGATGCCGGTGGCGGAGAACGCGAACAAGGGCAGGATGAAGTATGCGCTCCATGGGGCGACAGCGCGCTCGATGCGCTCGGCCGGCGACAGCAGGCGCGCGCTCGCGGCCGACAGATTGCGGCTTGCCGACTCGCGGATCAGTTCCTGCTTCTGTTGCGCGTGTGCCTCTGGTCCTGACTTGCGCGCCTCACGTTCTGCGCTTTCGAGCGCAGCAAGCGCGGTCGCGGCTTGCGCCAGCAGCGGCGCGACCGCCGGCGTCGGCCGCGTCGGCAGGAAGACCGCGAGGATCACCCCGGCCAGCGCTGCGTGAACGCCGGCCGCGTGCAGAGTAACCCAAAGAGCGCACGCAACGACCGCGTATGGCCAGCCGGCATAAACGCGCGCGCGATTGAGCGCAAGCAACAGCGCCGCCGCGATGGCTCCGCCGAGCAACCACCTTGCATCGAACGAGTGCGGATAGAAGATCGCGAGCGTCAGCATCGACACGATATCGTCGACGACTGCGAGCGCCGCCACGAACACACGCAACGCGCCGGGAACCCGATCGCCGAGCAACGCCAGGATGCCGATCGTGAATGCAACGTCGGTCGCCGTCGGAACCGACCAACCGTTGGCAGTCGCTGGTGTTGCGAGTGCCAGATAAATCGCCGCCGGAGCAAGCACGCCGCCGACTGCGGCGACGACCGGGAACACGGCCGCTTTCGGATCGATCAGCGCACCGGCCGTGACCTCGCGGCGGATTTCCAGGCCGACCAGCAGGAAGAACGCCGCGAGCAGTCCCTCGGAGAACCAGGCCGCGACAGTCATCGTCACGCCGCTGCCCGTGGGCCCGACACTAAAAGACGAATCCATCAGCCAGTGGTAATACGGCGCGAGCGGCGTATTGGCGCAGACCAGCGCCGCAACTGCAGCCAGCAGCAAGGTCAAACCCGCCGATGCGGGCAGGTTCGCGAACGCGCGCGCGGTACGTTTCACCTGCGCGGCGAGCGGCCGCTGCAGTGCTTCGAGCAGGGAATGGAAATCCCAGGCATCGTCGTAGCGCACTCCGTCGATGAAGAACGTCGGCGTGACCGTGATGCCGTTGCTGCGACCTTCGTCCAGGTCCTCCTGCACGCGCGCCCGTGTCGCCTCGCTGTCGAGATCGCGGCGGAATCGATCCATGTCCAATCCGAGACTGCGCGCGAAATCGAACACGCGCTCGCTTCCAAACGGCGGCTGCTGCTCGTAGAGCCAGTCGTGCATTTCCCAGAACCGCCCCTGCGCCGCGGCGGCCTCGGTCGCGCGCGCCAGCATGTCCGCCCCGGGATGCACGGCTTCGTTCGGCAGATGACGAAAAATGTAGACGAGCGATTCGCCAAGCGTCGCGCGCAACTGCGCGAGGACGAGACGAAGGCGGCGGCAGTACGGGCACAGGTAGTCGCCATAGACAACGAGGTTTACGACACCGCCTTGCGCACCTCCGCCGCGCGCATGGTCGCGGTCGAGGTCGACCGCACGCAGCAGCCTTAGTCCATCGATGTGTTCGTTGTCTGCGGCCATGGCGCGTTGATCGATGCGACAACTGTGCACGATGCGGCTACGAGGCCGCGTGCTCGCGATTATGTCAGCGCGAATCGCCGATGCGCCAGCAGCGGTTTCCGGGACTGCACGCGCTTGTCCCCCAAGGCCTCCCCGCCCGCTTTTGTTCCTGCAATAATGCTCCTTGCCTGCAGCAGTCGAAATGTTCCTGATTGCGTTGCGCTGCTTCGCGAAGGGGGGATAGGATGTTGTTGCGACGTCTGATCGACAGGTTTCGCCGCCAGGACTGGTTCTCCGTAGGCATCGAACTGGTCGTCCTGATACTCGGCATCGTGCTCGGCCTGCAGGCGACGGAATGGTCGAGCACGCGCCGCGACCGGGCCGATGAGCAGATCTACCTGGAACGCTTGCTCGCCGACAACAGCGCCAACCTTGCGGAACTGCAGCGCGCGGTGGAGACCGACGAGCAGCGCGCGACGAAGATCCGGTCGATCACGGAGGCGCTCGGGGACGCGAGCGCCCAGCCGGACCCCGATGCGCTGCGCGTCGCGCTGTGCCGCTGGTTCGTGCAGCCGGACATCCATTTGCAGCGCGCAACCTACCAGGAACTGGTCTCGTCCGGCAGGCTGCTGCTGATACAAAATCAACAGTTGCGCGAACTGCTCGCGGCGGAAGATGCGGCGCACGCAGAGTCACGCCGCCTGGACGTGCTGATTCCTGCGATCCAGCACGGCGCCGAACCGATCGAGGTCTACCGCAGATGGCACCTCGACGCGGCAGACAAGCACGCCGGCGCATCGTGCAGTTTCGATATCGCCGGCATGCGCCAGGATCCGCGCGTCGACTCGGCCCTGGCGCAATTGTATCGTGGCCAGGAATTCTACATGTCCTTTGCGAAGCGCGAGATCGAGGCTGCCGGCAAGACTCGCGCGATGTTGCTCGAGGCGCTTGGACGCTCGACTATCGGATCTACTGGCGCAAAAAAATGATTGCGCGCCCAACGACCGCGAATCCGAGCACGGAAAGGTCGTCATTCCTGCCAATCGGTGCACTCACGGCTGAACTGGTCATCCATCTTGCTGATCGCCAGAAGCGAACAGGCATTCCCGCCTGCACGCAGCGCTTCTTGCAGTTGACCCGGATTTTCCGTAACTGCCACTGCCCGTATACTCTTGCACGGCCGGCGCACTGCCAGCGCAAGGGACCATCATGAAAAACAACAGATGCCTCGCACTAATGGCCGCCCTGCTTTTCGCGGCCGCCGCGGCAGGCCAGCCAAGCGGGACTTCCGCCCGCATCGGCGCGGCGCAGGTCGACGCGATCTATCCGGACATCGAAAAACTGTACATCGACCTGCACCAGAATCCGGAGCTCGCGTTTCACGAACAGCGCACGGCGGCGACGCTGGCGGCGCGCGCAAAGGCGCTGGGCTTCGAGGTCACGGCCGGCGTCGGCGGCACCGGCGTCGTCGCGATACTGAAGAACGGCGCCGGCCCGACGGTGATGCTGCGCACCGAACTCGACGCGTTGCCGATGCAGGAGAAAACCGGACTGCCGTTCGCGAGCACCGCGACGACGAAGAACGACGCCGGCGAAACCGTGCCCGTGGCGCACATGTGCGGACACGACCTGCACATGTCGGCGTGGGTCGGCACTGCCGAGCTCATGGCGCAGAACCGCGACCACTGGCATGGCACGCTGATGCTGGTCGGCCAGCCGGCCGAGGAAATCGTCTCGGGTGCGGCCGCGATGATCCACGACGGTCTGTTCACGCGTTTCCCGAAGCCCGACTTTGCGCTCGGCATGCACGACGACGCATCGTTGCCGGCCGGCGTAGTTGGATTCCACTCGGGATTCTTTCGCGCCGCCTCGACCAGTCTGGACATGACGGTGTTCGGGCGCGGCGGCCACGGCGCGTATCCACAGAGCACGATCGATCCGGTAATTCTCGCGGCGCGCATCGTTCTCGGCTTGCAGACGATCGTGTCGCGTGAGAACAACCCGGCCGACCCCGCGGTGATCACGGTCGGCAGCATCCACGGCGGCAGCGCCTGGAACATCATTCCCGACACCGTGAAGCTTCAGCTTACGGTGCGTTCGCTCGATCCCAAAGTGCAGCAGCGATTGCTGAGCGCGATCGAACGCCAGGCAAACGGCGAGGCCCAGGCCGCGAATGCGCCGAAGCAACCACTGATCGAGATCAAGTCCAGCACCGACACCGTGTACAACGACCCGGCGCTGACGCAACGCGCGGTCGCTGCCGCGCGCGCTGCGCTCGGCGCGGACAAGGTCGTCGAGATGCCTGCGCTGATGGGATCGGAAGACTTCTCGCAATTCGGCCTAGCCGGCGTTACCGCGGTGTTGCTGCACGTCGGCGCCGTCGACGCGGCCAAACTGGAAGAGTCGCACAAGACCGGTGTGCCGGTTCCGGGCGTGCACTCGCCTCTGTGGGCGCCCGTGCGCGAACCGACGATCAAGGTGGCGATCGGCGCGGAGACAGCGATACTGATGGACCTGCTGAAGTCCAGTTAGTCGCGCGAGAGCGCGGGTTCGAACGCAGTCCGTTGCCAGGTTCGCCGCAACGTCAGTCCAGTTGCGCGGGCAATCGTTTCGCCGTTGCCGTATCTCGGCCTGGACAAAATTTGGTCGGCATCCTGATGGCAAGGCCAGGCATGAGGATTGCCCTAGCGACTGCGCAGATCTCATCGCCGCTTGCGTTCACGACGACGCCGATGTCGGCCGACGTGATCAATGACTGTGCGCAGTCCGGCGCCGGCCCGGCCGCTTTCGCCGTCGTTGCCAGCATCGCCGTCGCGAGCAGCAGCACGGCGCAGAAAAATCGAATGTACAAGGCGTTCATCGTCATTTCCGATTGGTCTGGCATATCGTCGGTTATCGCCGGTCCTTTGCTAATGGATTCAAGATTTCAGCCGACGGATTACCGCAGCCAGGTTCGGCTGCACAGGAAATTCTCGTCGAGTTGCCGTCTGCGAGGTACCGATGCATGACATCGCCCGTCAGAGGCAGGACGCAGTGTTCAGGGGAGACGCAGATCGGACAGGGTTGGCGCCGTGCATATTTCCACCGCTGACCGGCGGACGAACAGCGTCGCACGCCTTGCCGCGCGCGGCCGTTCCAAATCAGTCAAAAAAAAACCCGCCGTTGCGGCGGGTTTTGTCTTTCGATTACTGACAGCGCAAGTTCGAACGCTCTCGGACACGTGGAGACTTCTCTACACTATCCTTGGCCTTCGAGGCACCGGGTTCCTGTCAATGCCAGCGGCGGTCTACGGTGAATTCGGCCGCACAACCCTGATCGACCCACACACCGGCGCGGTTCGCGCCCCAATTTCGTCCTTCGACGCAGGCGCTGTTGGACACCTGTCGCGCAACGCTTACGCGTCCGGCGCCGCCAAGATCGACGGCACAGAACCGGTACTCGAAGTTCTGGCTGGCGCAGGCGACGTTGAAGCGTGAATCCCAGCCCGGCCCCGGCTGCCAGCCATCGCGGTCGTGGCCGTTGCCTTGATAGCCGGCCTGGTCATTGTCCGGATGGTGACGCCCGCTCGACGCAACGAAGCGGCCCGCGCAGCCACGATCCACCCACAGCCCGCGTTGGTCGATACCCCAGTTCTCGCCGCGAACGCACTGCGTGTCGGACAACTGGCGGACGAGGCGCGCATCGTTCCAGGAAACGTGACAGCGGGTCTTGCCCATGTCGCGGCTTTCGCAGTCGACTGTATCGCCGTGATTGTGGTCCTGGGCGCGAACGATGGAGATCGGCGCGGCGAAAATCATTACCAGTGCGGCTAATGCTGTCAGACGATGTGTCATGATGGTTCTCCTGTGACGAGTGGATGGCGCCAATGCTGCCGATCCGAGTCGGCGGCATGCCCGGTGGTGCGCGTACACGGCGCGCACCGCACAGCGGCATTGCAGCCTTCAAGTACGCCGTGGCGGTGGTGTTGATGAAGTATGGATTCTCCGTCCTGAATGGCGACCCGTCGGTGCGTCAGCGCGCTTAACCCCTTCACGAAGCAGACAGCAAGCTTGCCGAAGCGGATGAACTGCGTTTAGATTCGAGGATGCGGGCACCGGGAATTGCGCTTTCGCATGGTCCGCCTCCCCGCTTGCCGCATGTTGCGGCGATTACGCGAGCACACGAGCATGATCAGGATTCGACGTTCGGCCGATCGCGGCTACGCAGACTTTGGCTGGCTGAAGAGCCGGCATACGTTTTCGTTCGGCAACTATCACGACGGCAAGCACATGGGTTTTGGCCCGCTGCGCGTGATCAACGAAGATCGCGTCGAGCCGGGCCGCGGCTTCGGGCAACACAGTCATCAGAACATGGAAATCCTTTCCTGGGTGCTGGAAGGCGTGCTCGCGCATAAGGACAGCATCGGCACCGGCGCGACCATCGTGCCCGGTGAGATGCAACGCATGACTGCCGGCACCGGCATCGCCCACTCGGAGTTCAACAATTCCAGCAACGAACCGGTGCACTTCCTGCAAATCTGGATTCTGCCGGCGATGCAGGGCTTGAAGCCCGGCTACGAGCAACGCAGCTTTAGCGCGAAGCTGGACGGCAATCTGCTCCTCGTCGGCTCCGCGGACGGCCGTGACGGCTCGGTGCTGATTCACCAGGATGTCGACCTGTATGTCGCGCGCATCGCGGCCGACACACAGCTGGCGCATCAATTCGGATCCGGACGCGTAGGCTGGCTGCAGGTAGCGCGTGGCAGTGTCGAACTCGAAGGACAGTCCCTCGAGCAAGGCGATGGCGCGTCGATCGAAGCTCTGTCCAGTATCAAGATCGAAGCATTGGAGGATGCGGAGGTGCTGCTGTTCGACATGGCGGCCGGAACGGCGCGCTGATTCACCCTTTTTTTCGGACTGCCCAAGATTGATGATCCGCAGAAAATCGGGTTTCAGGCTTGCGGGCCGCTCAAAGCGTCAGGTGAGCAACAACACCTCAAATTCCGTCATTCCCGCGGAAGCGGAAATCCATCTTGCACTGCACTACGAAGGGCGAAACCCAGGATCACCATGGATTCCCGCTTTCGCGGGAATGACGTCCTTTTTCTACATGACCCTTTTTTGACCGGTAAGCGCTAGACAACAACCACCTCGACGCCGAGATCGCGCATTTGTTCGACCGTTTCCGGCGCGGCATCCTTGTCGGTGATGATCTTGTGCAGGCTGCGCAGCGGCGCGATCACGGACAGGCTGCGCCGGCCGAACTTGCTCGAATCGGTCGCGGCGACCACTTCGCGCGAGACGCGGATCATCAACGCATTCAATTCGGCCTCGAGCGGATCCGGTGTCGTCAGGCCGAATTCCGGGTCGATCCCGTCGACGCCGAGGAAAAGACGATCGGCCGTCAGCTTCGAGAGCGCGCGCTCGGCTTCGGGTCCGACCATCGAATAGGAAGTGTGGCGCAGCATGCCGCCAAGCATCAGCACGCGCACATGCGGCAAGCCGGCCAGCGTCATGGCGATGTTGAGCGCGTTGGTAACCACGGTCAGCGCGTCGAAATGCGCTTGACGGATCTGCGCGGCGATCTCGGCCGTGGTCGTGCCCGAATCCAGGATGATCGTTTCGCCGCTGCGGATCATGCGCACGGCGGCCTGCGCGATCCGCATCTTTTCACCGTGGTGGCGCGTGGCCTTGATGCTGAGCGGCGCATCCGTGACCGGAGCCGCCGGCGGAAGCGCACCGCCATGCGAACGCACCACGCTGCCGGCGCGCGCAAGCGCCTCCAGGTCGCCGCGCACGGTGACGGTCGAAACGGCGAAGCGCGCAGCGAGTTCCTCGACGGTCGCGCGGCCCTGTTGTTCGACCTGGGCAATGATCCTGCGCCGCCGTTCCTCGACCAGCAGCTTCGGCGGCGGCTTGCGCAGCGTGCTCATGCACCAAGGCCCAGCAGGCGCGAGGCATTGCCGTTGTATACTTTTTCCAGTATCGCGTCGTTCAAGCCGAGTCCGTAGATCGCCCAGCGTCCCTGTGGCGGCGTGGCCGCGGGAGCGTAGTCGAAGTATTCATCTTCCGTCTCGAGGAAGCGGTAGTAGATTTCATACAGCGCGTCGCCGAAGACCTGTTGCGGAGTTTCGTCTCCTGCCGGCGGCGGAATCGCGTCGGTGCCGAAGAAGACGCGGTCCTGGTAGCGCTCGAAGAAACGCCGCGCGCTGCGCGGCTGGCGCCCCAGTTCGTTGATGCGCGCGGCGATGTCGACGTGCGCGTTCGCAAAGCGATCCAGGCACGCCGACACGCCGGCGAGATTCTCGGCATTGCTGACGTGCAGCAGCACGAACGTCGTGCGTGGATGGCGGGCGATGACGCGATCGCGCGCTTCCAGCAGTTCCGCGTTGCCGGGAAAATCGCCGCCGTGGAACGACCAGTCCGGATGCCGGCGCAGCTCTTCGTAGCGTTCGTTGGTGCGGTCCGCCGGCAGGAAGAACGCTTCCGGATCCGAGGTATGAATGAATACCGGCAGGTTGTTGGCCGCGCATGCCTCCCACATCGGATCGAAACGGCGATCATCGATCGAGACCAGCGCGCCCGAATCGATACGCTCGCGCAGATAGAGCCCGAGCGTCTTGAGCACCTTGAGGCCGCGCGCGCCGGCGCGCCGGGCATGCTCGATCGCATCGGCCTGCAGCTGCGGGTAACGCGGATCAAGCCAATCGCCGTACGATGGCTCGGTCAGCGTCAGGAAACGGCCCGGAGCCGCACTGTCGAAACGGCGGATCGTCTCCTCCAGACCTGCGCCACTGCCCCCGGTGAGATTGAGCAGCGTGCGCACGTTCTTGCGGTCCATCACCGGCAGCAGGTCCTGCGGTTCGGCGAAGTAGCGCATGCGCTCGCCCGTGGCGACTCCGCTGCGAACCGTTGCCGACCACGACAGGTGCGTGTGCAGGTCGATGACCGGAAAGCGCGGCCGCTCGACGCGCGTCGTGGCGACATGCAGCATGCTGCGCGGCTCGAATCGCGCGAGCGACAATTCGGCGTCGGACGAGGAAGCCGCGCCAGGCGATGATGCCGTGACACGCGCATCCTTCGAAGAGAGCGCTCGGCCTTCGCGCAGCAGCAGGTCGCAGGTGCACATTTGCTTGCGCCCCTCAGCGTGGGTACTTGGCCATGATCTTGTGCACGGCGCGGCTCAAGGCCACGGCCTCGTCGAACGGCCGCAGCCACATGTTGCGTCCGAACATCACGCCGGTCGCACCGCTGTCCATGTACAACCGGACCTTGCGCAGCACGGCGGCGTCATCGTCGTTCTTCTCGCCGCCCGAGAACAGCACGAGTGTTCGTCCGGCCGAGCGCACGACACGTTGCGTGCGCGCCGCCGCGTTTTCCTTCAGTGTGCGGTACGGCATCGGCGTGTCGGCATTGTTCTCCTGGGGTTCGTGCAGCTTGACGATATCGGCGCCGAGTTCCAGCGCGACGCGCGCCGCGTAGTCTTGTGCATACAGCGTGTTCTTGCCGCCCTTCGCGTCGATGCCGGCGCCGCGCGGATACGACCACAGCACCAGCGGCATGCCGAGACGTTCGCAATCCTGGCGCACTTGGCGAAAGCGGCGCAGTTCGTCGTCCTGTCGCGGCGAGCCGACGTAGATCGTGTAGCCGACCGCGTCCGCGCCAAGCCGCACGGCGTCCTCGACCGATGCGATCGCGGGCGACGTGGCTTGGCCGTCGTCGGGAATATTCGTCTTGCCGTTGAGCTTGAGTATCAAGGGCACGCGCCCGGCGTAATCGCGCAGGTATTTTTCTGCCAGGCCGATGCCGAGCGCGATCGCAGAATAGTTGCCTTCGATCGCCAGCCGGAACTGATAGTCCGGATCGACTGCCGGCGGATGCGGAAAGAAGTCGCTTGGGCCGTGTTCGAGTCCCTGGTCGAGCGGCAGCACGACCAGCGTCCCGTTGCGCGGACCATGACCATAGAGCAGGCGCCACAGGCGCGCGCGCTTGCCATGACCCAGTGTGAGCCGATCGAGCGTCGACACCGGATCGGCTTGACTGTTTCGTTTCATTTCGGTTAGCCTGATCATGCTTTCGATATCTTTCATTTTTAATTGAATCCAGCGTGACTGTCAATCCTTCCGAACTCGCCCGCCTGGGCGCCCGCGATGTCGACACGCAGCGCGCTGGCGGCTATGCGCATACGTTGTCCGAGATCCTGCAGCAGCCGGCCAGCTGGATTGAAACGGCCGCCAGCCTTGCGCAAGCGATCGAAACCGGCAGGCTTCACGCTGCGTTCGATCCACCGCCCGACGCGATCGTCTTCACCGGCTCCGGCAGCTCGCACTATGTCGGCGAGTGCCTGGCTGCCGGATTGCAGACGACGTTGCATCTTCCGGTGCAGGCGATCGCCGCGGGCACGTTGCTCACGCACTGGCGCGGCACCCTTCCGCCGGGCCGCGGACTGCTGGTATCGATCGCGCGCTCCGGCGACAGCCCGGAGAGCGCGGCCGTCGTCGATACGGTGCTCGCCGAGGCGCCGGCATATCGTCATCTGGTCATCACCTGCAACGAGAGGGGCCGGCTCGCGACACGCTACCGGGATGATCCGCGCGTCGCCGCGATTGTCCTGGACGAGCGCACCAACGATCGCAGCCTGGTCATGACCAGCAGCTTCACGAATCTGCTGCTCGCCTGCCGGGCCCTGGCGCGCATGCAACAATTGGATATGTATACCGAGCAAGCGACGCGCCTCGCCGCATTGGCGTCGCGCGTGATAGCGCGCGATGCCGACGGTCTCGCCGCCGTAGCGCGCAGCGGTTTTTCCGACGCGCTCTATCTGGGCAGCGGCGTGCGTTTCGGTTCAGCGCGCGAATCGGCGTTGAAGATGCTCGAGATGTCGGCGGGCCGCGTGAAGACCTGCGCCGAAACCTTCCTCGGACTGCGCCATGGGCCGCTGGCCGCTGTCGATGCGGAAACGCTTGTCGTCGCTTTCCTGTCCTGCGACGCAACCGTGCGCGCGTTCGAATGCGATGTGCTGCGCGAACTCGACCGCAAGCAGCTCGGCGCGCGCCGGGTGCTGGTCGGCGACGGCATTCCGGCCGATTTGCTTCGCGCAAGCCAGCTGGCCGTCGAAACGCCGGGACTGCGCGCGCTGGGTGATGACGACGCGCCGCTGCTCGACGTGCTGGTCGGTCAGTTGCTGGCCTTCTTCAACTGCCTGCACCTCGGTTTCAAACCCGATGCGCCTTCCCAGGGCGTACTGACACGCGTCGTCGAGGAATTCAGCATTCACCGGGGCCCGGCGTGAAGAAGATTCTTGTCGCCGGCGACATCAACGTCGACCTGATCTGCAGCGGCTGTCAGGCCTTCCCTGCGCCCGGCAAGGAAGTGCTCGTCGATGACTTCGTCATGACACTCGGGGGTTCGTCGGCGATCTGCGCGATGGGCCTGGCGCGACTCGGCAATCCGGTTGCTTTCATCGGCAAGGTCGGCGCCGACTCATGGGGCGACTACTGCACCGAAACGCTGCGCGCCGCCGGCGTCGATGTGTCCGGCCTCTCGCGCGATCCGGCGCTGCGAACCGGCGTGACGATTTCGATTACGTCCGCCAACGACCGCGCGCTGGTGACCTTTGCCGGTTCGGTCGCCGCGCTGCGCGCGGCAGACGTCGATGCCTGGGCACTCGACGACGCCGCGCACCTGCACGTATCGTCGTTCTTCCTGCAACACGAACTGCGGCCCGCGTTCAGCAGGCTGTTCGCTCTTGCGCGGTCCGCGGGCCTGAGCACGTCACTGGATCCGGGATACGATCCGGCCGAACGCTGGGATCGCGACCTGTTCGAGGCTCTCGAGGCGGTGGACGTGCTCTTTCCGAACGAAGTCGAGCTCGCGGCGATAAGCGGCACGGCTGATCTTGCCGCTGGCTTGCGCCGCATGAGCAACGGCCGCACCCGCGTCGTGGCCAAACTCGGCCGGCGCGGCAGCGCGACGCTGGCAAAGGACATGCTGCTCGAAGTTCCGTCGTTCGCGATCGAACCGATCGACACGACCGGCGCCGGAGATTCGTTCGACGCCGGTTTCCTGCACGCCTGGCTGCGCGAGCAGCCGCTGCGCGAGTGCCTGCGCTGGGGCTCGGCCTGCGGCGCGCTCTCGACGCGAGGCCTCGGTGGCACACCGTGCCAGCCCGATGCAGCCGAAGTGCGTGCGCTGCTCGCGACATGATCACCGTAGCCGGCTTCAACACGGCGCTCGACAAGCTCGTCGATGTCGACGTGTTGCGCGCCGGCGCGGTACAGCGCATCAGCGCTGTTCGCCTGAGCTTCGGCGGCAAGGGCCTGCATGTGGCCCAGACGATCGCGTCGCTCGGCGAAGAAGTGCGTCTGGTCGGGCTCGTCGACGCCGCGTCGGGCCCGAAAATCGCGGAACTGATGCGCGAGCGCGGCGTCGACTTTCACGGCATCGAGATTCCCGGCGCGATTCGCACTTGCCTGGCGATCCGCGAACGCGATGGGCGGATGACCGAGCTGCTCGAGCCCGGCCCCGAAATCGATGCCGCAACGCGTGAACGCATGCTCGCGGCATTCCGTGATCTCGCGCTCGAATCGGATCTGGCCGTCATGTCCGGCAGCGTTCCGCCGGGTTTCGCCGACGCGACTTATGCCAACCTCGTGCGCGAACTGCAGGGCGCCGGCGTGCGTTGCCTGGTCGATGCCAGCGGCGCGGCGCTGCGTCTGGCGATCGAGGCGCGGCCGTTCCTGGTCAAACCCAATCGCGACGAAGCCGCCATGCTATTCGGAAAAACGGTCGGCGACATCGACGCTGCCGCGGCAACCCTGCGCGCACTGCTCAAACGCGGCGTGCCGCTGCCGGTCGTCTCGCTCGGCGCGGACGGTGTCGTGGCCGCGCATGGCAACGACATGCTGCACGCGAACGTCATGCTGGAGAACGTCGTCAGCGCCGTGGGCTCCGGCGACTGCCTGCTGGCCGGGCTCGCCGTCAGCCTGGTTCGTGGCGACAGCCTCGCAACAATGCTGCGCCTCGGCGCCGCGTGCGGCGCCGCCAACGCAGGTGCCGGCCTCGGTCATGCGCAGTGCGCCGATGTCGAAGCGTTGCTGCCACGCGTGCGTACGGCGGCGATCGAAACAGCTGCGTCCACAGCGAATCCCCCCTCGACTCCCCCGCAGGAACCACATCCATGAAGCGACGCGAATTCATCGCCACCGCGGCAGCAACGGCCGCCCTGGCCTTGCCGATCGGCGGCTTCGGCAAATCCAGCCGCGGCGGCGAAAAGCTGAAGATCGGTGTCATCGGAACCGGCCTGCGCGGCCAGAATCATCTGCAGAACCTGCTGCTACGCGACGACGTCGTCGTCAGCGCAATCTGCGACATCGAGCAATTCATGCTCGACAGCGCCTTGAAGGACATTGCCGCGGCTGGCAAAGCCAAGCCGCAGGTCTTCACCGGCAGCGACCACGCCTACGAGCAACTGTTGAGCAAAGGCGGAGTCGACGCGGTCATCATCGCAACGCCGTGGGAGTGGCATGCACCGATGGCCATCGCCGCGATGCAGGCGAAAGTGCCGGTCGGCTGCGAAGTCGTTGCCGGCATCACGCTCGACGATCATTGGCAGGTGTTGCGCACGCAGCAGCAGACCGGCACGCCGTACATGCTGCTCGAGAATGTCTGCTATCGCCGCGAGGTGCTCGCCGTGCTGAACATGCTGCGCCAGGGGTTGTTCGGCGAACTCGTGCACCTGCAGGGCGGCTACCAGCACGATCTGCGCGGCGTGAAGCTGAACTCGGGCGTCCCGGGCAAGCCGTACGGCGAAGGCGTCGAATTCGGCGAAAAGGGTTGGTCGGAAGCACGCTGGCGCACCGCGCATTCGGTCAAGCGCAACGGCGAACTGTATCCAAGCCATGGCATCGGCCCGTGCGCAATGTACGCAGGCATCAATCGCGGCAATCGCTTCGTGCGCATCGGAAGTTTCGCGACCAAGGCGCGCGGCCTGCACGACTACATCGCGAAGAAGGCGCCGCAGCACCCGAACGCGAAGGTCGAGTTCAAGCTCGGCGACGTGGTCACGACACAAATCGCCTGTGCCAATGGCGAAACGATCCTGCTGCAGCACGACACATCGCTGCCGCGTCCCTACTCGCTCGGCTTTCGCGTGCAGGGCACCGGCGGACTGTGGATGGACGTCAACAAGTCGATCTACATCGAAGGCAAGAGCGCCGAAGAGGACCGCTGGGAGTCCGCGCAGCCCTGGCTCGACAAGTACGATCACCCGCTCTGGAAGAAATATGGTGCCCAAGCCGAAGGCGCCGGCCACGGCGGCATGGACTTCTTCGTCCTGCACGCCTTTGTCGAAGCGCTCAAGGCGAAGGCGCCGATGCCGATCGATGTCTACGACGCCGTGACCTGGAGCGCGATTACGCCGCTTTCAGAGCAGAGCATCGCCGACGGCAACCGCACGCTCGATTTTCCCGATTTCAGCGCCGGCGAGTGGCAAAAGCGCAAACCCATTTTCGCTTTTGACGACCGCTACTGAGCGCGCTGCGCCCTTTGCCGCGAATGCGCGAATGAAATGCATCCTGAATGTGGCGACGCCGTCCGACCGAACTGTTGCGGGGACTGTCAATTGCATGTCGGCCATACCGAGCGCACCATCTGCGGCCGTTTAGCTATACTTCCGCCGATAGTCGCCTCAACTCTCGGCAAGGAGCGCCCCCACTGAATGGTTGCCAAATCCCATGCCCAATATCGCCACGCTCTTGAAAGACGAAATCTCGCGGCTCAGCCGGAGGCTGATTCGAAAGGAAGTGCAGCCGCTGCGCAAGGCGTCGGCAGCGTATCGACGGGAGATCGCCGCCCTCAAACGTGAAGTGCAGGCGCTAAGGCGACAAACCAGTGCGCTTGCCAAGCAGACTCCAAAGCCGGATGGCCGGGGGGAAACGAAAGATTCCGCGCCGCCATTGCGCTTCGTTGCAAAGGGCCTGCGATCCCTGCGCGCCCGCCTCGGCCTTTCCGCACCGGACCTTGCCCGCTTGATGGGAGTCAGCGACCAGTCGATCTACAACTGGGAACTGAAGAAGACCACCCCGCGCAAAGAGCAATTGGCCACACTTGCGACAATACGCTCCCTCGGAAAGCGCGAGGCTCACGCACGCCTCGAACAGATCGGCAACCAGCGCAAGAAGAAGACCGGTCGAAAGAACCGCTGACAGGTGCCATGACCGCTGAAGCAGACGACATGCCGTCGTCGCTCGGCCCATAGGCTTCGTCTCGTCGTGGTCGTCGGGTTCACGGAACCCGGAGGAAGCCGCTTAGGCATCGGTGCGTTGCTACTTGCCACGCCGCTCGACGGCAACCTCGTCTACATAGGCCGGGTGGGGACTGGTCTCGGTGATGCGCAATTGC